>Ga0116227_10008304_pt1 | contig 19689 bp, 13 predicted proteins | sample S1TSphgellanicum_FD_89693 | JGI IMG/M metagenome (GOLD analysis project Ga0116227, IMG submission 89693) | Host-associated microbial communities from peat moss isolated from Minnesota, USA - S1T2_Fb - Sphagnum magellanicum MG | ecosystem: Host-associated > Plants > Peat moss > Unclassified... | reverse complement strand
ATCGCAACGCGATACGACAAGCTCGCGCAGAATTTTATGTCTGCCCTTTGCTTCGTCGCAGCATTGGCCTACTGGATCTGATTTAATTGAGTCTGGACCCTAGCGAAAGATGCAGCTTCGATTAGAACTTCTCGACCCAAGGCCGAAGCTCGACCTCCCAGGTCCAGGCGCTGCGCGGTTGCTCCAGAACCGCAAAATAGCTTTCGGCGATGGCGTCGGGATCGAGCGCATTGTCTTGCGGTCCGTCCGCCATGCCGCGCGCCGGGCCGATCGCGCCGTCGATCACGAAATGCGCGACATGGATGCCTTGCGGCGCAAGCTCGCGCGCAAGGCTCTGGGCAAGGCCGCGCAAGGCGAACTTGCCCATCGCGAAGGAAGATGAATGCGGAAAGCCCTTCACGCTCGCCGTCGCGCCGGTGAAGAGGATCGCGCCGCGCCGGCGCGGCAACATGCGCTTGGCCGCCTCCTGCGCGACGAGGAAGCCGCCAAAGGCGGCGATCGCAAGCGCGCGCTCGACGAGATCCGGATCGAGATCGATAAAGGGGCCGCGCACGCGCCCGGCTGCGTTATAGACGACGACATCAGGCTCGCCGATCTTTTCAATGCAATCGGCGAACAGCTTCTTGACCTCGGCGAGGTCGGTCGCGTCGCATCGAAACGCCGTGCCACCGGTCTCCGCCGCAAGGCCTGCAAGCTTGTCGGCATTGCGCGCGGCAAAACCGACGCGCAATCCGGCTTTGGCGAAGCGGCGCGCCAGCGCCGCGCTGAGGCCGCTGCCGGCACCGACGATGAGAGCGGTCTTGAATCGAGGATCGGACATTTGGCTCCTTTCAAAGGACTGCATCGTTTTTGCCGCGAGCTTATTATCCACCACCGCGTCATCCCCGCGCAGGCGGGGATCCAGGGCAAAGGGTGACGCGGTTGCCCCTGGATCCTCGCTTTCGCGAGGATGACATCGAGGCTATTTCAGCAATCGCGCTCAGTCGAAGAAAAGATAGGTCCGAAGCTCGATGCTTTCGCGTGGCGGCGCATCGCGCGGCGCGGTCGGGTCCTCGAAGGCCGTATGCGGTGCAAAGCGCGCGACGCCTCCATCATCGCGCGAGTCGAAGCATTTCAGCAGCAGCACTTCGTCGGGCTGCATGGCCGGCGCATAGAACCACTGGTGATCGGGATTATAGGTGACGCTGAAATTCTCGCCGGCACGTCCCGGAAAGAGCAGGTCGGAAGCGACGAGATCGCCTGCCGCAACGCTGCGCGCATCGCAGACGGCGAGCGGCGCGTCGAAAAGCGGCCCTTTGATCGGGCGCCAGAGATTGACGATCGCGAAGCGGTGGCGGATCAGATCGCTCGCTTCGTCGGGCAAGATCTGGCGCAGACGGCTCACGCCCGAAGCTGGCGTCTGGTCGACATGGACCCGGCTCGAAGGTTGGCGCGGCGCCGGCACGCTGCGATCGTCATTGCCGACGAGGCCCGGCACCCGCCGGCGGAGCGTGTGATCGAAGACGACGACCCTTTTCGCGCCGGTCACGTCATGCAAGAGCCGCTCAGCTTCGGGATAATAGACGCGCCTTATTTCATCCTCGTCCCAAAAGTCCTTGACCGCGCTCGCATCCGCCACGAGCTCGAAGCCGGCCTCCTCGAGACGCAGGCTCGGCGCGAGCGGACGCAGGTTGCGGATCGCGACATGACGCTGATCGGCCGAAGCCGTCGACCACGGCACGCCGGGCGGCGGCTCGAAATGATAGGTCACGGGCCGGTCTATGCCGGCGGCAAGATAGTTCAAGGGCGCTTCGACGTGATCAAGGCCCGCAAGCTCCGACATGACGCACCTCATATCCGCGGTATACTTCATTCTACGCAATTCATGTCATGCGATCCAGGTCTGCCGGATCGCCGCACAGGGCAGCAGCGCGCGGCGTCTTCCTTCTAATCCCGATAATCGAGCCCGATATCGAGCACGGCTGCGCTATGCGTCAGCCAGCCGATCGAAATCAGGTCGACGCCGGAGGCAGCGACCGCCGGCGCGCTCGCCGGCGTGATGCGGCCGGAGGCCTCGGTGAGGGCGCGGCCCTTCACCATCGTCACGGCCTCCTTCAAAAGCTCGGGAGTCATATTGTCGAGAAGCACGGCATCGACGCCGATCTCGAGCACTTCGGCGAGCTGCGCCAGGGTGTCGACCTCGATCTCGATCTTGACGAGATGGCCGACGCCGGCCTTGGCGCGCGTCAGCGCCGCCGCCACGCCGCCGGCAATCGCGATATGATTATCTTTGATGAGCACCGCGTCGTCGAGGCCGAAGCGATGATTGCTGCCGCCTCCTGCGCGCACCGCATATTTTTCGAGCGCCCGCAGGCCGGGCGTGGTCTTCCGCGTGCAGACGATCTCGGCTCTATAATCTTTGACCGCGGCGACGACGCCGGCCGTCGCGCTGGCGATGCCGCTCAGATGCGACAGAAAATTGAGCGCGACGCGCTCCGCCGTGAGAATGCCGCGGGCCGGACCTTCGATCGTCGCGATGACGTCGCCCGGCGCCAACGCGGCTCCATCGTCGCGGGCGATCTCGAACGCGATAGCCGGGTCGATAAGCTCGAAGGCCAGACGGGCGAGATCGAGACCGGCGACGACGCCCGGCTGGCGCGCGACGAGCGCCGTCTTGGTTTTCTGCGCGCGCGGCACGATCGCATCCGTGGTCAGATCGCCGGCGCGGCCGAGATCTTCGAGCAGGCTCGCGCGCACCAGCGGCTCGATCATTACACGTGGCAAGGGAGCGAGCATGCGAAGCATCCGGTTTGTCACGCGGCAGCCGGCACTTTCGTGACGAAACGCCCATAGAACGTCTCGTGCGCCTTCGCCATGTCGATGAGGAGCTGCGGCGGCCGGAACCGCGGACCGTGGCGATGCAACAGCTCGTCGCAGAGGACGACGAAATTCGCGACGCCCATGCCTTCGATATAGCTGAGCGTGCCACCGGTAAAGGGCGCGAAGCCGAATCCGAGGATCGATCCGACATCGGCCTCGCGCGGATCGACGAGGATACCTTCGTCGAGAGTGCGTGCAGCCTCGAGCGCCTGGGCGGCGAGAAAACGATGCTTCAGCATTGCGATATCGACGCTGTCCGGATCGAGCCGATGCGCCTGCAATGTCGTCAGATCGGGCCAGAGGCGCTTCTTCGCTTTATCCGGATAATCGTAAAATCCTTTGCCGTTCTTGCGCCCGAAGCGGCCATGCGTCACGACCATGGCGTCGATCAATGCTTCCTGAACCGGGTCGACCGCGTCCGCGCCGACCTCACGTTTCGTCGCGGCGAGGATCTTATGCACGAGGTCGATCGCCACCTCGTCGGTCAAGGCGAGCGGCCCGACCGGCATGCCGGCCATCCGCGCCACGGTTTCGATCATTGCTGGCGGCACGCCCTCGCTCAGCATCAGATGGCCCTCGCGCAGATAGGCTCCGACACAGCGATTGGCATAGAAACCGCGGCCGTCATTGACGACTATCGGCGTCTTCTTCAACGCGCGCGCGTAATCGAAGGCGAGCGCCAGCGCCCGCTCGCCTGTCCCCTTGCCCAAGATGATCTCGACAAGCTGCATCTTCTCGACCGGAGAGAAGAAATGAATGCCGATGAAATTCTCCGGCCGGGCAAAATGTGCTGCCAGCGAATCGATCGGCAAGGTCGAGGTGTTGGATGCGAGGATCGTCTGCGGCCCGATTGCGGCCTGCACCGCGTGGATCGCCTCCGCCTTGACGGTGCGATCCTCGAAGACGGCCTCAATGACGAGATCGCACTCCGCGAGCCGTGCAATATCGGCGGAGGCCTCGATGCGCGACAAGAGCGCCTCTCGGTCGGCATTGCTGGCGCGGCCTTTGAGGATCTGTCCGGTGATCAGCTTCGCCGAATGGTCCTTGCCTTTATCCGCGGCCTCCTGGTCGCGATCGATCAGCACGACATTCATGCCGGCATTGGCGCTGACATAGGCGATGCCGGCACCCATGAATCCGGCCCCGACAACGCCGACCCTGCCGATCTTCGAAGCCGGCACCGCGGGTGGGCGCCGCGCGCCTTTATTGAGCTCGCCCATCGAAATGAAGAGAGTGCGTATCATCGCCGCCGCTTCGGGCGTCCGCAGGATCTTGACGAACCACCGGGTCTCGACCCGCAGTGCTGCGTCCATCGGCAGCAGCAGCCCTTCATAGACGGCGTGGAGAATCGCTTTCGCGGCGGGATAATTGTCGAATGTTTCGCGCCGATAGATTGCGTTGGCAGCCGGCCAGATCATCATGCCTTGCGGCGAATAGAGTTGTCCCGAAGGCAGGCGAAAGCCTTTTTCGTCCCAGGCGGCAATGCCCTTGCCGCCATTCGCGATAAAGGCTTCGGCCTTGGCGACGATCTCCTCGTCGGGCGCCAATTCGTGGACGAGATTCATCGCCTTCGCCGCCTTGGCGCGGATCTGCTCTCCCTTGAAGAGCATCTGCAAAGCATCGCCCGTCGGCATGAGCCGCGCGACACGCTGCGTCCCGCCGGCGCCGGGAAACAAGCCGAGCTTGATTTCCGGCAGGCCGACCCGCGCCTTGGCGCTATCCGCCATCACCCGATAGTGGCACGCGAGAGCAAGCTCGAAGGCACCGCCGAGACATATGCCGTTGATCGCGGCTGCGAAGGGCTTTCCGCAGGTCTCGAGCTTGCGATAGACGAGCGAAAGCTGCCTGACCTTCTCGAAGAACAGACGCAGCGCTTCTTCTTCGTTGCCGCTTTTGGCGGCCTGGCCATATTCGGCTATGCCCGCCTGCAGCATCGAGAGATCGGCGCCACCCGAAAATGCGTCCTTGCCCGAGGTGATGACGCATCCCTTGATCTCCGGCGTCGCCGCGACAAAATCGATGACGCGGTCAAGCTCTTCGATCACCTCATAGGTGATCACATTCATCGCGCGTCCAGGCATATCCCAGACGAGCCGCGCTATGCCTTCAGCTCCGACAGTGAACGTGAAATTGACGAGATCCATCGCCAGCCGCCTTCGCCTCACACGCGCTCGAGGATCGTCGCGGTACCCATGCCGGCGCCGATGCAGAGCGTGACGAGCGCGATCGCCTTGCCGCTGCGCTCGAGCTCGTCGAGCGCGGTGCCGAGCAGCATGGCGCCGGTCGCCCCGAGCGGGTGCCCCATGGCGATCGCGCCGCCATTGACGTTGACGCGCGCCGTATCAAGATCGAAGGCTTGGCAAAAACGCAGCACGACAGCGGCAAAAGCTTCGTTGACTTCGAAGATATCAATATCGGCGATGCTCATGCCGGCGCGCGCCAGCACCTTTTTCGTCACGTCGACCGGTCCAGTCAGCATCATGGCAGGTTCCGAGCCGATATTGGCGAAAGCGCGAATTCGCGCGCGCGGCTTCACATTCGCGGCGCGTCCCGCTTCGGCGGATCCGATGAGCACGGCAGAGGCACCATCGACGATGCCCGAAGAGTTGCCCGCATGATGCACATGATTGACGGCCTCGACCTCCGGATGTGCCTGCACCGCGACGGCGTCGAACCCGCCCTGATCGCCCATCATCGTGAAAGCCGGCTTGAGGCTCGCCAAGGTCTGCATATCGGTTGAAGGCCGCATGTGCTCGTCATGCGCGAGTAGCGTGAGGCCGTTAATGTCGCGGACCGGCACGACGGCATTCTTGAAATAGCCATTGTCCCAGGCCGCCGCAGCACGGCGCTGCGACTGCACCGCATAGGCATCGACATCATCGCGCGAAAAACCGTATTTCGTCGCGATGAGATCGGCCGAGACGCCTTGCGGCATGAAATAGGACTTGATCGCGATCTCGGGATCGACCGGCCACGCGCCGCCCGAGGCGCCGATGCCGACGCGACTCATCGATTCGACGCCGCCGCCGATCGTCAGCTCGTGCTGGCCGGCCATGACCTGAGCCGCTGCGAAATTCACCGCGTCGAGACCGGAAGCGCAGAAGCGGTTGATCTGAATGCCGGGAACGTGGTCGCCATAATCGGCGGTGAGCGCGGCAGCACGCGCAATATCGCCGCCCGCTTCGCCGACCGGATCGACGCAGCCGAGCACGACGTCGTCGACGAGCTTCGTGTCGAGGCCGTTACGCGTCTTGATCGCTGTCAAAACCGTGGTGGCGAGGCCGAGAGTCGAGACCTCATGCAAAGCGCCGTCCGGCTTGCCGCGTCCGCGCGGCGTGCGGACGTGATCGTAGATGAAAGCTTCGGCCATAGCTTCCTCCAGTCTTCGACGTCGCTTCTTAAAAGAGATCGGCGGGCAGCGCCATCACGCTTTCGGCCCCCGCCGAGATCCGCGCGAGATGCACAGCGGTTTCCGGCAGCATGCGTTCCATGAAGAAGCGGCCCGTCGTCAGCTTGGCCTGCATCGCCGCGGCTCTGCCTTCCTCAGCGCAGCTTGCGAGCGCCGCCTTGGCGATTTGCGCCCACATGAAGCCGAGCCCAACGAGGCCGAAGAGATGCATGTAGTCGTAAGACCCTGCGCCGGCATGATCGGGCTTCGTCATGGCATTCTGCATGAACCAGAGGGTTGCCTGCTGGAGATGCTCGAGCGCCTGCTGCAGCGGCCCGGTATAGGCCTTCATGTCGGCTTCATCGGCATTCTCGCGGATAAAGGTCTGGACTTCCGTCAAAAACGCGGTCAAGGCCCGGCCGCCGTCGCGCGGCAGCTTGCGGCCGACGAGATCGAGCGCCTGGATGCCGTTGGCGCCTTCATAAATCATGGCGATGCGGGCATCGCGGACGAATTGCTCCATTCCCCACTCGCTGACATAGCCATGGCCGCCGAAAACCTGCTGGGCCTTTACCGTGCCCTCGAACCCGAGATCGGTGAGCACGCCCTTCAAGACGGGCGTGAGGAGGCCGAGATGGTCTTCCGCCTTCTGGCGCGCCGCCGGATCCTCGCTGCGATGCGCGATGTCGCCTTTCAGCGCCGTCCATAGGATCAAAGCGCGGGCCGCTTCATTGAAGGCGCGGATGGCGAGAAGCGTTCGCCGCACGTCCGGATGCACGATGATCGGATCGGCTGCCGCGTCGGGCTCTTTGGCGCCCGTGAGGGCACGGCCTTGCCGCCGCTCCTTCGCATAGGCGACAGCATTTTGATAGGCGACCTCGGATAGCGCGAGCCCTTGAATAGCGACGCCGAGCCGCGCCTCGTTCATCATGAGGAACATGGCCGCGAGCCCTTTATTCGCCTCGCCGATCAGCCAACCCGTCGCGCCGTCGTAATTCATGACGCAGGTCGGGCTGCCGTGAATGCCCATCTTATGCTCGATGGAGCCGCAGGAGAGGGCGTTGCGCATGCCGAGCGTCCCGTCCGCCCCGGCCATCACCTTCGGCACGAGGAAAAGCGAGATGCCCTTGGTGCCGGCCGGCGCTCCGTCGATCCGGGCGAGCACGAGATGAATGATATTCTCGGTCAGGTCATGCTCGCCGCCGGAGATGAAAATCTTCTGCCCGGTAATGGCATAAGAACCATCGTCCCTGGGGCTCGCTCTCGTCTTCAACAGCCCGAGATCGGTGCCGCAATGCGGCTCGGTCAAATTCATCGTCGCCGCCCATTCGCCGCTCATCAGCTTCGGCGCATAGGTCGCTTTCAGCTTTTCGTCGCCATGGCTCAGCAGCGTCGCGAGCGCACCCTGGCTCAATCCCGGAAACATGGAAAAAGCCATGTTCGCCGAGGCGCTAAACTCGTTGACGATGGTCGCTAGAATAAAAGGCAGGCCTTGGCCGCCATAGGCCGGATCGCCGGCAATCGCCACCCAGCCGCCGGCAGTATATTGCCGATAAGCGTCTTTGAAGCCGACCGGTGTCGTCACCGTCCCGTCGGCGCCCCGCCGGCAGCCGTCGCGGTCGCCGACCTGATTCAACGGCTGCAGGACCTTCTCGCAAAACGTGGCCGCGGCGCCGATGACCGCCTCGATAAAGTCGGGCGTCATGTCGGCGAACCCCGGAAGATTGCCCATACGCTCAATGTGCAGAACGTCTCGAAGAAGAAAAAGAACGTCTTCGACGGGAGCTTTGTAGCTCGGCATGGGAGGTTCCAAAGCGTCGGCGCGGGAAAAGACTGCGGATTTAGCGGCTCCCTCCCGCCGTCGCAAGGCGAAGCGCCCGGGCGGCAAAGGTAGGGGGCAGGCTACCCTGTGCCAAAATCGGCCAGGATTAACGCACTCTTTACCAGTCCTAACGAAAGTCGCGGACAAGGGTCAGATGGCAAGCTCACTCGAACGTTGATTCGCGGGAGTTTCCGCTCCCCTGGGTGTGACGCGCTATTCGGGATCAGCATCCCGCCGGAAGGCGACATGAACAAAGCCGTTCCTTGGAGCATCAAAGGTGTCGGATTTGATGCACGTGAAGCCGCCCGCGAAGCGGCCCGCCGGCAGGGGATGAGCTTGGCCGAGTGGATGAATAGCATCATCGCCGAGCGCGCCGCCGCGGCCGGTGTCTCCGTCGCGGACATGGATGGCGACGAAAGGCTCGAGGCGGTCACGGCTCGGCTGCAGGGCATGAGCGACGCCGACCGGCAACATGATGACCCACCGGCCGCGCCGGCACCCTCCGGGCGCGCTGCGCCATCTGGACGAGGCTCTATGGGCGAGGCCGTCGCCGAAATCACCCGACGCCAACGCGCCCTCGAAAACGGCTTGGCGCTGCCAGTGGGCCTACGTCGCGGCAGCCGCGATGAAGACCTCTCCGACGACGAGCGCAGGCCTGTTCATCCGCGCAGCCGCCGCCAGCAGCCGAACCAAGAGTTCGACGATTATAGAAGCCGCCGCGATGAAGACCCCTATGACGGCGGGCGCAGGCCTGTCCATCCACCCGGCCACGGCCACCAGCCGAACCAGGAGTTCGGCGATTATAGAAGCCGCCGCGATGAAGACCCCTATGACGGCGGGCGCAGGCCTGTTCATCCGCGCAGCCGCCGCCAGCAGCCGAACCAAGAATTCGACGATTATAGAAGCCGCAAGCGCGACGACCATAAGCGCACCGAGCGTGAGCCGCTGCTCGAAGCCGCGATCAAGGCTTTCGAGCGCCGTGCCGCAAAGACCCAGAAGCAAGCCGCCGAAGCGCTCGACGCGATGGCCCAGATGCTCGATGCCGGCGACGAGCAACGTGAGGTTCTGGAAAAATTCGACAAGCGTCTCAAAGGCATCGAGGCAGGGCTTGCGCATCGCGTCGGAGAGGCGCCGCAGGACGTCTTTACGACGCTCAACCAGAGACTGACCGGCATCGAAGCCGGCCTTGCGCGGCAATCCGCCGAGGATGGCCATCAGCCGATCAAGGGCGCCCTCGCGCGGCTCGAAGCGCGGCTCGATTCCATGGGCCGCTCGGGGCGCCCCGCGTCCTCCGCGAGCCATCCGTCCGAGGATCAAGCATTGATCGGACGCCTCGAATCGAAGCTCAATAAAATTCTTGCGGCTGTCGAAGCGCCCGCGGCGGCAACTTCGGCCGCGCCCGCCCCTTTCATGCGCGTAGCGCCCTCCGTCACGTCACCTCTCGGACGGCGATCAATAGGCGAGGCAGTCGCCGAGATCGCCCGACGCCAGCGCGCCCTCGACGAAGGCACGGCGCCGCCGATGGCAGCCTTGTCGCTGCCGACGACCCACACGCCTGACGCGCGAAGCGCGGATGCGGTCGCCAGCCTGCAGAAGGATATTGCCGAACTCGACCATAAGCTCGACGCGATGCGCCGTGATTTCCTTGCGCAAAGCCATAGCCAGGCCTCCGCCGAAGCGCCTGCCTGCAATCTCGACAACCTCCGCACTGAAATCAGCGCGATGTCGGAGACGCTGGGCACGCTCGCCTCACGTGGCTCGATCGCGAAGCTCGAAGGCGCGATCCGCACTTTGACGGAGCGCATCGAGGCCTCGCGCGGTGAAGGCGTCCACGATCACGTGCTGGAACCGATCGAGAGCCTTGTGCGCGATCTCCGCCACAGTCTCGCGGAGATCGATCCGCGCAAGACGATCAGGGGCCTCGAGCGCGAGATCCAGGTGATCGGCGGCAAGATCGAGGATCTCGGCAAGACCGGGCTGGCGGCCGCCGGATTCGGCCGCATCCAGGCGCAGACGCAAGAGATCCGCGATCTTCTGGCGGCCACCGCCGCCTCTCCCCTGCCGGTCGAGCGGCTCGAAAAGCAAGTTGCCGCGCTTGCCGAGCGGATCGAGCGCCAAAGCGCGGCCACCACCCTGCATGAGGGTGCCGCAGTGCGCGGCGCTGCCGACGAAATTCGCGCGCTCCTCGAATCGCCTGCCCGTAACGGCGCCATGCAAGCGGTGGAAGGCAGCCTCGATGCCTTGGCGCGAAAGCTCGACGAGGCAATCGGTCATTCGAAGGATGACAGCCACTATACGGCACTGTCTCGGCATCTGGATACGATCCATGATGAAATCGCCGCACGTCCGGGCGGCGGGATCGCCGGCGCGCCGATCGACGTGCGCTCGCTCGAAGCTTCGGTGCGTGCTCTCGCCGCGACGATGGAAGCGGCGCAAGAGCAGGCCGATCACACCGCTATGGCGGCGTTGGAGCGGCAGATGGGTGATCTCGCCCAACGGCTGGAGCATTCGAATTTCGGCGCCCTAGGTTCGCTCGAGCGCTCGATCGGCGACCTTTTCGCTGAATTGGAGGAAACGCGCCGCGCGACCCTCGAAACGGCAGAAAAAGCCGCCCGCATAGCGGCGCGCGATACGCTGCAGGAAGTGATGGCGAGCCTGCCGCTTCCGGGGGGCGCCCCGCATGCCTCTGGCGAGCTGACGCGCGAGATCGCCGACCTGCGGGCAATGCAAGATGCCGCCGACCAGCGCACCCATTCAACCTTGAACGCCGTTCACGAGACGCTGGAGAAGGTTGTCGACCGCTTGGCCATGCTGGAAGAGGAGATCGCCGAGGTTCGGCCCGCCGTGCCATCGCAACTCCTCGCCGCGGGGCCGGCGCCCGTCTTCGCCCACCCGCACCGCGGCGAGGAAGACCTTCGCCTCGATCCGGCCGGCAGCGAACGGCGGCGCGCAAGCCCGTTGGACCCCGCTGCCACGGCGCCGTCCGTCCAGGGCGCCGACTTTCTCCTCGAGCCGGGGACGGGCTTCCCCGGCCGGCAAAATCGCGACGCATCCGAGCCTTCGTCCAAGGTCGCGGGCAAAAAAACCCAAGTTGCATCTGGCAAGGCCACGGCGGAGCCGGAAATTGCGACGGGGCGCTCGGATTTCATTGCCGCGGCGCGCCGCGCCGCGCTGGCGGCGCAGAACGATTCGGCCGCGGCCGGTACAGGCCGCCCGCCTCAAGGCGACGGCAAGACCGAACAGCGCGCCGGCCTCATCGAGCAGGCGCGCACATTCCTTGCGGGACATAAGCGTCCGCTCGTGCTGAGCGTCGCGGCGTTGTTTCTGGCAGTCGGCGCCTACGCCGTCCTGACGATGAACGGGCCGAGCCCGGACATGTCGGTGAACGAGGCGCAGCGCGCCTCCGGCAAGGCTGCGGCCCGCCTTCCCGATACACCGCCCGCGGACGCGCCGCGAGTGGGTGCGGCGGCGCTCGCGCCGGAGCCGGCAAGCGGCGTCGATACATCGAGCCGCCCGCAAGCACCGCAATCCCCGCAGCCTGAATTCGCGCCGCCGACAAACGTGCCCGCGCCCGCTAAGACCTCGCAAGCGATCCCCGGCAGCGATCCGATCGTGGTCGGCACGATTGCCGGCCATCCGGTGACGTCCCAACCGCTTCTCGCGCAACCCGCGGCACGCGCGCCAGTTGCCGATTCACGTCCCGATCTACGTCCGCTGGCCGAGGCCGGCAACGTTGCCGCCCAATACGAGCTGGCGCTGCGCTATACGGAAGGACGCGGTGAGGCGCGCGATGCCAAGCAAGCCGCGCATTGGTTCGAAAAAGCTGCGGCACAGGGGTCGGCGCCAGCGCAATACCGCCTCGGTTCCTTCTACGAAAGGGGCCTCGGCGTGCCGCGCGATCTCGCGCAAGCGCGCAGCTTGTACGAGCGCGCCGCCCTGAAGGGCAATGCCCGCGCCATGCATAACTTGGCCGTGCTTTGCGCCGATGGCGGCGGCAAGCCGGATTATGCGACGGCAGCAAGCTGGTTCCGCAAAGCCGCGGAGTTCGGCATTCGCGACAGCCAATACAATCTCGCGATCCTGCTCGCTCGCGGCCTCGGCGCGCAACAGAATCTCATCCAGTCCTATATGTGGTTTGCGGTTGCTGCTGCCCAAGGAGACGACGACGCGGGCAAGAAGCGCGACGATGTCGGGACCAAGCTCGACGCAAAGTCGCTCGCGACCGCCAAGGCTATTGCAGACGCGTTTCATGCCAAGCCGCTCGACCCCGCTGCCAACGAGGCGCCCGCTTTACCGGCTGCGCCCGAAGTCGCGCCACCCGCCGCCCCCACCAAAGCGACAAAGCCGAAGATCTCCCAGCTTTAACGCAGATCTCACCGCGCGTGCTGCACCGTTTCCAGCGATATTTCGGCGGAACGCCGATGCCGCCTCCCGCGTTGACCGAGCACCTTTCACAACGCGGAGATAGCAAATGGATAAGAATCGCATCGAAGGCGCCGCCCATCAGGCGAAGGGCGCCGTCAAGGAGGGCATCGGCAAGGTCACGGGTGATGCCAAGCTCGAGACCGAAGGCAATGTCGAGAAAAATGCCGGTAAGATTCAAAATACCGTCGGCGGCCTCAAAGATGCTGCTCGAGATACGATCAAGAAATCGGCTTGATCCGCTCCCATGAAAAGAGCCGCCTCCGGGCGGCCCTTTTCAATCGGGCAGGCACTGCCGCGCCGAGACCGTAAAGATCCGCTCCCGGCCCAACACATGCGCGAAACGTTCGCCTTTGCCAAAGATCGCGCCGAAGGCTTCATCCCTCATGTTGAGGCCGCCGGCATAGGCGCCGAAGGCGGGCAAGATGCAGCGGAAACTATCGCTGACGAAGCAGCGCCGACGCACCGACCCCGCCGAACCAGCCACCCGCGCGACAGGATGGAGATGGCCGGCGATCTCCGGCCCTTTCGCTTTTGCAGACGGCGCATGGCGAAACGAAATGCCGCTCATTGCAAGCTCATCGACCAGCTCGCCTTCGAGCCCGGCTGGCACACAGGGGTCATGATTGCCGGCGATCCAGACCCAGTCTCGCCCCGCTTGCAAGGCCCGCAATCCGGCGCGATCGCGCGCGCTCAACCGTTCGCTGGCAAACGCATCGTGGAACGAATCGCCGAGCGCCACGACGCGTCTTGGCGCATATCGGCACATGACCTCGGCCAGCATGGCAAGCGTCGCCGCCGTGTCGTAAGGCGGCAGAAAGACGCGCCTTCGCGCATAGGCAGAGCCCTTCTCGAAGTGCAGATCGGCTATGACGAGGAGCCGCTCCATGGGCCAATAGAGCGCGCCCATCGGATCCACCTGAAAGGCAGCTCCGGCAAGCCCGAGCATCGCATGAGGAAGCGGCGAACGCTTTAAGGGACGCGGGGTCAATGCAACGCCTCTCGCAACACCTCTTCGGCCAGGACCGCGGCGGCTTCCCCCAGGATCGCCTCGCGCGCCTCGCCATAGATCGGCTCGCGACCGATCTCGAGCAAAATAGGGACGGCGAGAGGCGAGACGCGACTCAGAGGCTTATGCATCAGTCGACCTTGCACACGCGCCAACATCGCCGCAAGTCTCGAAATGTCGAGGAGACCCGTCGCCGCGTCGGCACGGGCCGCACGCAGGAGGATGTGATCGGGCTCATGCCTGCGCAGCACGTCGTAGATGAGATCGGTCGAGATCGTCACCTGCCGCCCGGTCTTCTCCCGGCCTGGGAAGTTGCGCTCGATCAGCCCTGAAATGATGGCGCAGTTGCGGAAGGTGCGCTTCATCAGTGCGGATTCCTGCAGCCAGGCCTCGAGATCGTCGCCCAGCATGTCCTCGCTGAACAGCGCGGCGAGGCTGATCTGCCCGCGGGCGCAGGCGGCAGCGACATCCTCGATGCCCCAGACCGCGAGCGCATAATCATTGGCGACGAAGCCGAGCGGCTTGAGGCCGAAGCGCTCCATGCGCCGCGTCAGCAGCATGCCGAGCGTCTGATGCGCGAGACGGCCTTCGAAAGGATAGACGACGAGGTAATACCGGCCGCCACGCGGAAACGTCTCGATCAGAAGATCGGAGGGACCCGGCAAAGCAGAGCGGGCCTTTTGCAGATGAAGCCAATCTGCCACCTGCGCCGGCAGGCCATCCCAAGTCCGCGGGTCCGACAGCATCTTGCGCACGCGCGCCGAGAGATGCGTCGAAAGCGGGAACTTGCCGCCATTATAAGACGGGATCTTGGGCGCGTCGGCATTGGTGCGCGAGACGAGCGCCTCCGTCTCGACAATGGCTTCGAGCGCCAGAACCTCGCCGCCGAAAAGAAAAGTGTCGCGGGGCGCCAAGGTTTCGAGGAAATATTCCTCGATCTCGCCGAGGACGCGACCGCCGCGGCGCAACGGTCCCGTATAGGTCGCGTTGGGATCGGCCGCGCCTTTGCCGCGCACGAGCCGCACCTTCAACAGATCGGCCTCGACGATCGTGCCGACATTCATGCGGTAGGATTGCGCGACATGCCCATTCGCGACCCGCCAGCGCCCGTCCGGCATGCGCCTGATCTTGGCGAATCGTTCGTATGTGGCGAGCGCATAGCCACCATTCGCGACGAAGGCGATCGCCGCCTCGAAATCCGCGCGGGCGAGCGCCGCATAGGGCTCGGCGGAGCGCACCTCGTCGAACAGGCGATCGGGATCGAAGGGCTCGGCGCAGGCCATGCCGAGCACATGCTGACAGAGCACGTCGAGCGCGCCCGCACGAGCAAGCGCCGTATCCTGCGTGCCGTCATGCGCCGCATCGACGGCGGCCCGGCACTCGAGCACCTCGAAGCGATTGGCCGGCACGAGGACGGCTCGCGAGGGCTCGTCGAGCCGGTGGTTGGCACGGCCGATCCGCTGCATCAGGCGGCTCGCGCCCTTCGGCGCGCCGACATTCACGACGAGATCGACATCGCCCCAGTCTATGCCGAGATCCAGCGTCGACGTGCAGACCACCGCCTTCAGCTTGCCGGCCGCCATCGCATCCTCGACACGACGACGCTGCGCGACATCGAGCGAGCCGTGATGCAGCGCGATGGGCAAGGCATCGTCATTGATGCGCCAAAGCTCCTGGAAGATGAATTCGGCCTGGGCGCGGGTGTTGACGAAGACCAAGGTCATATGCGCGGCCTTGATACGCGCATAAATTTCGTTGAGCGCATGGCGCGCGCTGTGGCCGGCCCATGGCAGATCCTCTTGCGTGTCGAGGATTTCGAGATCGGGCGGCGCGCCCGGCGGCGCGACGATGAGCGCTGCCTGGCGCGCCGATTTCGGACGCGCGGCTTGCGCGACGAGCCAGCGACGGAGCTCGGCAGGATCGCGCACCGTCGCCGAAAGGCCGATCGAAGTCATGCCGGGCGCGAGGCTGCGCAGCCTTGCGAGGCCGAGGCTCAGGAGATCACCGCGCTTCGATGCGGAGATCGCATGCAGCTCGTCGATGATGACGCGGCGCAGGCCGGAGAAGAGCGGCCCCGCGTCGGCGCTGGCGAGAAGCAGCGCGAGCTGTTCCGGCGTCGTCAAAAGAATATCCGGCGGCACCCGCCTCTGGCGCATGCGCTTGGCGGCAGGCGTGTCGCCGGTGCGCGTCTCGGCACGAATGGGAAGGCCCATCTCGGCGATCGGGTTTTCGAGATTGCGCTGCACGTCGACGGCCAGCGCTTTCAGGGGCGAGATGTAGAGCGTATGCAGGGTGGCGCGGTTGACCGGCCTTTGCAGGTCGACGAGCGTCGGCAGAAAGCCGGCAAGCGTCTTGCCGGCGCCGGTCGGCGCGATGAGCAGCACATTTTCGCCGGCCTCAGCGCGCGCCAGAAGCTCGAGCTGATAGGGGCGCGGCGCCCAGCCGCGATCGGCAAACCATTTTGCAATGCGCGGCGGAAGGCGCGCCGCGGCCATGGCCGGATCACGACCGCGCTTCGACTTAAGCACGGCCCGCCACAACGACGAGGCCGATGCCTTGCGCGCCTTCGTCGTCGCGCACCTTCGCAGGTTCCAACAGCGCGATCGAGAGGCCCGCATCCTGCGCGACGCGGCGTATATAATCCGGCGCATGCGCGAAACGAAGGTCGGCGCCGAGCGTATAAGCGTCCGTCCCTTGCTGCAGCGTGAAGGCGAAGAGGCTGCCGGCCGCAAGCACCCGGCCCGCCGCGGAAAAGAGCGGCGCCAGATCGCCGATATAGACGAGCACGTCGGCGGCGAGGAGCAGCGAAACCGATTCTTCCTCCATCGCCAGCAACGCGGCCTCGATCGGCGCCACGATGAGCGCGTCATAGAGATGCTTTCGCCGGGCTTCCTCGATCATGGCCGGCGAAAGATCGATCCCAACGAGCGTCGCGGCAAGCGAACGGAAGCGGAGACCGCAAAGGCCTGTGCCGCAGCCGAGATCGATGACATGCCGAAACCTCGTGTCGGGCGCGATCCGTTCGATCCTATCTGCGAGAAGAGCCGGACCTCGATAATGAAGGCTTTGCGTCAGATGCGTTTCGAAGCGCGGCGCGTAATGATCGAAGAGCGTCTGCACATAAGATTCCGGCGCAGATGCCGGACGAGAGCCGGCGAGACGCGCCAGACGCAGACCGGCGCCGAGCCGGTCGCTCGCGTCGAGCGCAACGGCGCGGTTCAACGCGGCGATCGCCGCGTCGACCTCTCCGAGCGCCAGCCGCGCCTCGCCGAGCGCCAGCCACGCCGCGGCCCAGGCCGGGGCGCGTTCGAGCGCCTGATCGAGAATCTCCGCCGCCGCCGCGTGATCGCCTGCCGCCGCCGCGGCATGGGCATAGGCGTAGCGGCGATCCGCCAGAAGGTCGCCCGACGCCTGCGAGAGGAGGGATGCGGCGTCCATGCGCCTTTCTACCACGCCGCGGTCAGTTTCAGAGAGGGAGTTGGCCTATGCCGGCACCAAGGCGAGCGCCTCGCTCGCCTGCCAAAGCCTTGCTGCGGCTTCATCGTCGCGCGCGGCGCGGGTCGGCACCGCAACGCGGCACTTGTCGTAATATTGGCCGCTCGGTGCGGCTGCTTCGGGCGCGGACGCCAGAAAGATCATCGTCTCGGCGCCCTTTTGCGGCGAGATCGCGAAAAGCTTCAACGGCCCCATCAGCGAGCCCAGAATGCCGCCGCTCTGATCGCCGAAGCGAGTCGCGACAAAGCCCGGATGCAGGCAGTTCGCGCTCACGCCGCTGCCGTGCAGCCGCCGCGCCAGCTCGCGCGTATAGAGAATGTTGCAGAGCTTGGAGCGCGCATAGGCGCGCATGCCGAGATAGTTCTTCTTCATCTGCAGATCGGCGAAGTCGAGCCCGCCGGCGCCCCTATGCGCATTCGACGCGGTATTGACGATCCGCGCCGGCGCCGAGGCTTCGAGACGCGCGCGCAGACCCTCGGTCAGGACGAAATAGCTCATATGGTTCGTCGCGAATGTCATCTCGAGGCCGTCCTCGGTCTCGATGCGATGGTTGAACAGCGCCCCGGCATTGTTCATGAGCACGTCGATGCGCGGCTCCTGTGCCGCGATCTCGGCCGCCACGCGCCGCATCTCGGAAAGGCGCGAGAGATCCGCATAATGGACCTTGTGATCGAGCCCCGGCGCGCGCGCGGCGAGCCGCGCCAGCGTGGCCTCGCCGCGCAGCTTGTCGCGCGCGACGAGGACGATGCGGGCCCCCTTGGCCGCGAGCGCAAGCGCCGCGACCTCGCCTATGCCCGAGGTCGCCCCGGTAATGACGACGGTCTTGCCTTGCATGAAAGCTGCTCCTTCGGAATGCCGCGATAATCCCATGGTGCGACGAAAGGGTGGCAAACGGGGAAGAATGCACCGCTCGCGAATGCGATCGTCCGGCCTTTGCCGCGTCGCCGCACGTTCTAAATTTTGGAAAGTAGAGCGACAAGCTCGCTCTGCCGATGGGTGTCTGTCTTGGCAAAGACGGATTTGAGCTGGTTGCGCGCCGTCTCGCGTGCAATTCCCAGGATCTCGGCGGCCTTTTCGATGGAAATACCGGCCGCGATCTGCGCCGCGAGCCTCGCTTCCGCTGGGCTGAGGCCGAAAGCTTTTTGAAGATCGTCGCGCGTGGCGAGCGGCTTGCGCGCCAAATCCTGGATCACGAGAAGGACGCGGGCGCCCATGAACGGGCCACGAGCCGGCCCGCCAATGGGATAGACGCGGATCAGGATGGGCGGTTTGGCCTCCCGCCGTATCACGAGGGGATCGGCCGTCAGGACAAAAGTATCGGGCGTCGCCCGGAGTCGATCGAGGAAGGTATCGTACTCGGCCCGCGCACGGCTATTGCCGATGATGAGACGACGGTTGGCAACCCAGATCTCGTCGTCGAAAATTTCTTCAGCGGCAGCATTCACATCCAGGACGAAGCCGAGCCGGTCGAGCGCCAAGGCCGGCTGATGGATCAGATCGAGCGCATGCGTCATGCCGGTCAACGCGACGCGGCCGACCAAAGTCGAAAGAGTCGCGGTTTCCGTCAGCCGCGGCACGAGCTGGGCGAGAACGAGCTTATCCCGCCTCTCGAAAGCTCCTTCTTGGGGTGTGCGTTGTATCGCCAGGCCCCAGAGAGCCGATCCGGCCCGAAATCCAATAGCGGCAAACCATTGCAAGCCTATAGTCGGCAGAAAGTCCCTGTAAAGTTTGGCATGGCGCATCTCGTCCGCGGTAAGAATGTCCTGATCCGTAATCACCTTCTCGCCGCGCAGCAGCAGCGGCACGCTTCTATTGGCCCTGATGTCCTGGACATGCCAGCCTTGCGCGAAATAATTCTTGAATATCTCCTCGACTTCGGCGGAACGGGGAATATCCGGCGTGCGCACGTCGGTTTGCAGAAGCGCGGCACCTTTGGCGCCGACGACGGTGCAGATCTCTTGAATGATCTCGGGCCAGATCGCTGGGTCCAAAGCCGCATCGCCGATCCGCGCACTGGCAAGCATCAATTGATCGACATCTATGTCCCGCGACGGCACGGGCGCCCCCTTTAAGCAAATGAATCAGTCATTCAAAATAGGCACGGCGCAACGGGTAGAGCCGTCGCGTTCGGCGCTTGCGAACGAATATCCATAGCGAAACAGGCTGTCAAACCCGTCCGCACATCGGGCCGCAATTCGCAGCTTTAGCCCATTTGGGTCATGACCCAGAAGCACGAGGCGTGGCTCACTGCGAACGTCTATCTGGTCGTCGCGATTTCACCCGCACATTCGGAATTCAGTTCTTGTTTGGATAGTGGAAGCACGTCTTGGATACGCAATGTTGCCACCATGCTGCCATCACGGGCGTCAACGGCTATCTACCAGCCTATATACTGACCAATGCTGAACTTGCTTCCATGGTCGATTCAAGCGACGCGTGGATAAGCGAACGGACCGGGATCAAAGAGCGGCGCATCCTCAAGGGCGACGGAATGGGAACGTCGCATATGGGTGCGGAAGCCGTTCGCGGTCTCCTTTCCAAGACCTCGACCGATCCACATGAGATTGATCTGCTGATATGTGCGACCACGACTCCAGACCTCGTGTTTCCTTCGACCGCCAATCTCATTTGCGACATGGTTGGCATTCGAGACATCGGCAGCTTCGATGTGCAAGCGGCTTGTTCGGGCTTCGT
>Ga0116227_10008302_pt1 | contig 19691 bp, 17 predicted proteins | sample S1TSphgellanicum_FD_89693 | JGI IMG/M metagenome (GOLD analysis project Ga0116227, IMG submission 89693) | Host-associated microbial communities from peat moss isolated from Minnesota, USA - S1T2_Fb - Sphagnum magellanicum MG | ecosystem: Host-associated > Plants > Peat moss > Unclassified... | reverse complement strand
TTCAAATCAGCTTAATGATTAAATAGACGATGTGATAGTGTGCCAATGATAATAGGAGTTTCATGAGGACTGAAATGTTTATTTAGATTATGAGCAAGCTCAGCAAGGAGCTACAAGTAATGTCAAGTCCTAAGCTACGCTTTAGCTCATAACTGTAGGAAGTCTAGAATGCGTCGAATGGTATGAACTAGGTAGTTCGCTTTGCTATTAGGAGGTAGTCGACGAATCGGATCGCGCAACCAACGATAGTGTCCAACGCCGGGAACTGAAGACCAAACGAAGATAGAAGTGTCTTCGATTTCATAACAACCTTCGCAGACAGTTTCGAGTTCGTCACCAGAAGCGGGGTCAACTTGTAATAAGATCACCAGGGTGCGGGAGTTTGGCGAAATACGATAGTAGTAAGCTCGAAGGGGTTCAACTTCAAGACGAGCGCGCACTTCACGAGGTTCGGGTTTTTCATCGCGAGGATGTTGTGTTAGGGTTAGATCTAAAAATGACTCCGAAGGCGGTTCGGCATTCACTTGTGCGGCTTGGGGCCCGTAAGATGTGACCGTGCGCAACGCCATACTTTCAAGGAAGAGAGGAAAGATCTTCAACAAAATCGAATTGACAATAGAGGTGGGGTGGACTTGTGACATCAAGTTTTGCGGTCATGATTTATAGGCCGAAGAAAAGAAGAGGAGGTGTAAATGATGGCCTAGGACCATGGTAAAGTAAAAATTTAAGGTCAAAGGATAAAAAATAAAATAAAATGAAAGATCAAATAAAGTTGCTCAAGGGGAAGTGGGAATAGGTAGTAAGGAACCTTCTTCTTCTCCTCCCATTGACCACCAAGCATTGGATCCTTCATTGACCACCAAGCATGGGATCCTTCATTGACCACCAAGCAAGGGATCCTTCATTGACCACCAAGCATGGAATCCTCCTTTGACCACCAAGCATGGGATCCTCCCTCCTCCCTTCTCCTTCTCTTTAAAAGGCAGCCCGGATGATTAGGGGTCTCTCTTTGCCTTGGAGAATTTCCTTGAATACTTGTTTCACAAGCTTTTTGGAGGGAAATGAGGATGAGACTTAGGAAAGGGAAGAAGGAAAGGAATGCAGGGAAGATCTTGTAATAGTTTTTAGGAATGGGGGTGAAGAATGATGAGGTTGGAAGGTTAGAATTTAGAGAAACTTCACAAAAAACCTCTCGAGTTTCGTAGTTTAACTTCATAGTTATTTAGCTGCAGAGCCTAAGATTTGGTGGGTAGATGCGCCTTGTTGTTAGCTTTCCAGAGAGCTATAGCAAGCTAGATTTGGACAACGTATGTGGGAGAAACAATTCTCCAAGCGACTTGGGGTCTGTAATCGAGTTGGACCAATTTCCTTTGCAAAACCCTCTCGGGTTTTGTAGCATGACTTCCTAGTTATTTAGCTGCAGATCTTGATATTTGGTGGAAAGGTGCGCCTAGTGGTTAGTTTTCCAAAGAGCTAAAACAAGTGAGATTTGGACAACCTAAGTGTTAGAAACAATAATTCAAAGGCTTGTTGGTTGTAACCAAGTTTAAGAAGGTGTTGAGTCCATAAGTGTTCATTAAAAGGGATGATAATTTGATATAAGGTTCTAGGATTTGGAATGTGTGAATCTAAATAACAAATCTATTAATGCTAAATTGTGAATGATGCTTGGAAGGCAAAATAATTAACTTCATTTACGAACGCAACCTAATAACCAGACATACATTTGCATTCGTCCTTCATCGGTAGCATTTGTGCTTTCAAGCATAGTCACCTTGTAGAACCAGAGGTAGAGGGACAAAAGTTGCCTCACAATAGGGTCCATGTCTAATTAAAGGTCTGTCAACCGGGCACGGGCCTTTGCGTGCTACTCGCAGTTGTGGTTTTGCTGTTGTTGTCGGGTTGCGGTGGACATGCGGTCTACATAGTTCCGCTGGCGGTCAACGGCAGATAGCTTGCTCATGGAGGCGGCATTCACAAGAACCGCAGCGCCAGCAGACGCAGCGTTTTGCAGGATGTGCAGGAGGAACTGTAGGGAGGTGAGGTGCACCATCACTGATGGTTGAGCAGCGATAACCAAAGGCCCCAAATGGACTTGGAAGGTTTAGCCCCCTGTGAGAAAAAGGAGGTGTTGGTCAGCTGGTTCTATTGTTGGTAGTATGGTAGTATAGTCTGTAGATGCTGAGGATGTCTTTAGCTGTTTGCTCCTAGGCTTAAATCTGCTGGTGCATGAGCTGCAGCTGCTGGAATTCGTTAGGTGGAGAGGTCTACAGTCTTGGAGGAGAGGAGATTTGCCAGGAGGTTCAGAAGCTTCCAGAGCCCTTGGTCAAAACTTGATCTCCCTGGCTTGCCCCTCTTCCGTGCCCAGCCCGCCCGTGCTGGCCCACCTTCATTCAAAATCCGCTGCCACCGTCCTGCCTACAACGTTGAGCTTGCAAGAACACAAAACCCTCTTCCCAAGCCCTATCACAGACTGACTAATAGACCAAGTGAATTAATATATTTAAGATACGATGTTATAATAAGTGATGTGAAGGGGGTCAACTATCAAAATATGAACATTGACTAAACATTAACACAATTTTTCTTCACATCTTATCATGATAAGTTTTGTTTCTTTTTAAAAAAAATTAATATTCTTTAAGTGGACACAACACATTAGATTGTTTTATTAAAATTCATTACTCATTAAATTATAGTCTATCATGAACTTATTGTGAAATATTTGTAGTCTTAGAAGAAAGCATGTAAATCATTCACACCTAGACCATAACAATTTTATCAAAGGGTTAGTCCCTATAAATTAATAAAATAAAATTCAAAGCCCTTATAGAATAAAGGAAACAATGTTGACACACAAATAATCTTTAGTTCAATTATGTGAAATTAAACGATTACAAGTTTTCAAATTTCAAAAGTAAATATCATAAACATAAATTGTGAAAAATTTAACAATCTTTGATCGTGGGAAAATGAAATATAAGTGGTGCATAAATTGTGAATTTTTATGGTGCAATATTTTTGAAATTATTCTAGTGCATAAGTAAAATAAAATATTTTTTGTTATAAATAAAAATTTAAGTAAAAAATTAAAAAAAGTTTAATTTGATTTGTTGTTTACTAGCAACATTCAAAATTTTCTTTCTTATTCACCTTTTGTAATTGAATTGAATTTAATCCAGTGCCATTAAATTGTTATTTAACAATTTTTTAATGTATTTTAGTAGTTACTTTGAATTTTCATAATAATTTTTTTGTTGGTGAAATTAAGTCGATGACTAACATAATTTTTGTAATGTTTAGTGAAATCAAGTTGATGATTGTTAAGACCATGTTTTGTTGTTCAACCTTGGGGTTATTGAAATGACGACTCATAATTTATAGAAGCCTTTTTAATTTCAAGTTGAATTCATAGATTATTTTTAATTTTATGTTACATCCAATTTTATCCATTAAGTTTTGTTAATATGTTAATTTGATTTTTTCAAATTGTTATCATGTTGAAATAATATTAAAGGTTATACAATTTTTAAATAATAATTTTTAAATAAATAAATAAAAATAAATGTTAAAATCAAAAATCAAATGTTAAAAAGTAAAGGTATGATTTATAAAAGGGGATTTAATATTATAATAACATTCGTGAATGATTGTGAATTGGGATTTATAATTTTAAACTTTTATCATAATTGAATTGAATTGAATTTGATTGAATGTTAAGGAAAGGTTTATAATTAATTACATTACTATATGAGAAATCCTTGAATGTTATTTTAGTTGATTTGATTTTTCATAAAAAAAATTTGTAGTTGAAATTAAATTGTTGATTAATATAATTTTTGTAGTGTTTGATGAAATTAAGTTAATAATCAACATGAACACATTTCATTGTTCAACCTTGAAATTATTAAAATGATGACTCAATAATTTATAAAAAACATTTATTGTTTCACATTGAATTCACAAATTGTTCATAATTTTATGTCTTATCAAAATTTATTTTAATTTAAAAAGTTTTTAAGAAAATTATATATTAATAATAGAATATCATATGAATTTTGGTAGTGAGATGTTGATATATTATGATTAATTATTTCTCAAAGTTTGAAAGTTATTTTATTAACACCATTTGTAAGAATATTTAAATTTAAAATCTTTTACATTTATCTAGTGCGATTTCTTATAATTTTAAAAGATTCTAGGTATGCTTAATATAGGTTTTATAATGCTACAACATTTAATTCATGGCAAAAATTATATGGAACTTTATTAAAATAATTTCATTATTTGTTGTAACCTTTTAATTTTACACAAAAAAATTACAATTCAATATTTATGTACTTCATTTTGATTAATTTCAACCATTAAACTATTTTTATTTACATACACATATATAAATTAATACAAAGTTTTTTTTAAATAATATATTAAATTTTTAGGTCTATTTATAATTTTAAATGAAATGACATTAATATTTTTGTTTACAATGATCAATTTTGAATGATGTTTTAAATTATTAAAGATCATCATTGTTATGGGTGATGACGTTTATACCAAACAAAGATTCCATTGTTCTCACATTGTGTTCATCAATATTTACACTTTAATGAATAATTCAATCACATAGTTTACAATATTGACTAAAGAAATACTATGGTTACGAATGTGGAACTTTTCAAAATAATTATTGAACACCATGATCTTTAAAAATATAGTTTGAATGAATTTTAAATAATGAGAAACGAAGGTGAAAAGGAAAAATAGGAGTCACAAAGTGCATGGATATTATTTAAAAAAAATACCTTTATATTTTTGAAAAAAATCATAAAGGGATCACATTAATTTAAATTGAATTAACTTTCATTATTTGAAAAAATTTAATGCAAACTGATGATGTTTCAAGAATCTTTTTTGCATATGAAAAACAAACAAAAGATTGTTGTGGATAAGTGGGTTTTTCTTTTCAAACATTTTTTTTGTTATTAAATGTGCACTATTTGTTTTAAAAATTGGAAGGTTGTTAGATGTTAATATTTAACAATAATAATAATGAAACGATTTCTTATATGTGCACCTTCAATATTTGGTTTTAAAATTTATTTTGATTTTTAAAATATTATTTTACAGAAGTTATTCATCTTTATGTGATAAATGCATAGTATAAGTTATGTAAAATTAGTATGTAATTCAAAAATATTTATCATTAAAACATAGGTATGAACTAATTATAAAAAATGCATATTAAACCAACACATGAACATCACATGTCCAATGAAGTTCTTAGAAAAGATTCTTACCTTGGTGCATGTGGATCTTATTATTTTGTTTGCACCTCCCAAATTTTTACAATGTAAAGCAAAACATCAATTTTTTATGTTTTTGTTGCAAATTAAAAATATAGAATAAAAAACAAAGATCATTTATAACAACAAACATTTAATCATCTATATGATTACTTATTGATAAAAGAACTATAAATTTATATAACTCAATTTTCAAACAAAATAAACAACTTTAATTTTCAATAAAAATATCATCAGATATATGAGAGCACATGGCCTATGCATTATAATAGTTCCAATACTATTGTTATTTGAAGGTTCACATGTGTGGTTGTAACAAATAATAGCATTAGTTGCCTCAAATGCATATACACATTCACATTTTGCACACCAAATTTTTTTATTTTTCAAAACTTCATTGAATAAAAAATCATTACGATTTATTTTGACAATTGTTTGAAAATTGAAACAAACAAGTGAAAGTTAAGATTGTCCATATTAAATTTTGAAGCTTGAACACATATGTCACATTTGATTGACGAAATTTTGTCATGTTGTCATAGGTAATAACATTTAAAATTTCGAGATTTGTTTATGCAATGGTCACAAAAAAATTATAATCATAATATATTAGTACTTAATAGGTAATATTAAATAAACATTGCAATCATAATAAAATTACATCAAAACATTTTTTAGATTAATGAAAAAAATATTTAATTTGAATATTTTTGAATTTGAAGGATAATTTCACACAATCCTTTCACATTTTGTAGTAATATCATACAATTTTTTGGACTGTTCATAAAAAATGAAAACAATGTTTATTGTTCAAATACATGTCAAAAGTTGAAATGACAAAAAATTTCAAAATGCATAAGTTCCAAAAAAAATTATTCAATATCTTATTCACTTTCAACAAAATTTGATTAGAATTAGTTGAAACTTACTTTCAAAACAATTTTCTTGAAAAAAATTGATTTGGTTCAATTTTGAAATTTTTCATTTAGAAGATTATGTTTTCAAATTATTTAAACCATTTTATTATGAATGTTAAAAAAACCATGTAGATACAAACAAGGTTTTTTTTCTTCAATTTTTGAAATAGGCCCATCAGCAAAAATCTCAAGTAGATTTTACACTAAACAAGTGCTATTTATGCACAATAACATATTTTTAGAAGTCCTATTGCAATTGACAATCTAGGTTTGACTTGCTTTTTTAAAATAGCCAAAAAAAAGCCCTTTTAAAACATCAAGTTTTCATGTTTTTTATTTTTTAGAAGAAATTGCCTAATTTAAAAAAAATTGGAAGAAAAAAATTGGGTACAAACTATTTATTTGTGCACATATAAATATCTTTTTATGAACTAGTTCATTTAATCAATAACCATTGTAATGTGTTTCAAATGGCAATAAAACCCAATTAATAACAAACCACATAATCTATGAAAAGGGAAGAACTGAATTCTCACTTCAACCCACACTAATGACATATGCTTTATCATGAATTACAATGACAAAATAAAAATATTACAAACATATCAACCATCAACTAACAAACTTTTGTTAAAACATTACAATGATATAACCCATAGATCATGACCTAATCCACTACATCCAATTTACAAATTTAAATTAGGAACGTACAAAATCACTTGAAGTTTGCTTTGTCAAATTAGTTGGAACTACAACTCCATCACAAGTTCATTCTATACCAAAATGTTAAGCAATTGCCCACACCCACAATAATAACAAGACTTATACAAACTTGAAATCAAACTTTGTTTTTTTTGCAAAGATGAATCTTTTAAACTCAAAAGAAAAAAAGAAAATGGAAACCAATGTCTTGATTTCCATAATTCATTCAATAGGGTTGGTTAAGTAGGCAAGATGTTTGAAACATGACAAAATTCCATCAATCAAAGTTCTCACAAATTTGTTAAATAGTTGTTAATCAAGGCTAGTTAGGTAGGATGGCAAGGTAAATTGTGAATGGGCATTTAAGAGACAGAAGCTGAAGGATTCAAGTACCGAGCTCTGAGCTTTTCATATGGCATCTATGTGCCATGTGCTGAAGCTTGCTCCAGTGACCTTCACTTTTGCAGAGTTCATTCAGAAGTCCTCCCTTATTCAAATACAAGCACCTACAAGAGAGGTGCTGGTCTTACCTGGAGAATGAAAATTGCCAATTCATGTGTTGATCATGTGCCAATAGTCAGGGAGGAGGAATGATGGAAGGAAGAGCTTCACTCAAGCGCTGTAGGCAATCTGGCGCCAGACATAAGCTGCTGCAAAGAGTTTCTGTTGTACAGAGGCAAGGACCAGATGCAGATTTTTCAGTTTGGTGATCCCAGAACAAAAATTTCAAATTGACTTTCCACTCACCAGTAATGCAACAAACACCTTACACCCACAAAAACAAGACCTCATAAACCCTGAACCCTGAAACTGTGAGAAACAAAACCATCAAAGAAAACCCAGAAAGAGAAAGTTGGATATTACAACAAAATCAAATAAGAAGTTTGTGATGGTGTTTGAATTATATAAAGACCCATACTTACACTGCAGCACAATTTGTTTGCTCTTCACAAGATTCTTTATATGTTGTTTCCTTCCTAAAGCACATGCAAGCAGGATGATGGAGCTCTTCCAACAAACCCTCCAATTCCTGCTGCAGTGACGACACTGTTTTTTTCCCTTTGAATTAGTGTCAATGACTGCCATCTGGATCATACAATCATAGAATCCTGCAACCACCAAAACCCAAGTGTTGAAACAAATGTCATGATGAGCAATACACAGCATCTTCTGCAAAAATTTCAGATTGTGGGTCATCCACCAACCAATCGAAACAGACAGCCATCAATCAATATTTTCACAACATGGGTCCCAAACAAAAGTTCCAACTGCAGCACAGATTCTTGAATTGTCATCCTTTGTCACCCAAGCACGGAAATGAGCAGATTCAGAACTATCTACAACTTTGCAACCAAACATGCAAGAGAAGTGAAGAAATGCAAAGAGCCTTTGGCCTTCACAGTGGGAGTTTTCAGAAAACAACAGCAAATGGCCGATGTTTTCTGATACCTTTTTTTCTCACTGGAAAACAGATCTAGAAAAAAATACCTATTGCAATTGCCTCCAAGGACATGTATGAAACAACAATTTTCCGATGGAGCTTTACAATAATGGGAAAGTCAGCAAACATCTCAGGATGCTTTGCTGCATGAAGCACACTAGGGTTGGAGTTCTCTCTTTGTCTCTTTCTGTGTGTGTGTGTGTGTCTCTCCGTGCCTTTGATTTCTTTGAACCTGACCACCATGAGCAATTTCTCTACACTCCTCTACAAAACAAACAGCGAAGGAGACACAGAGAACATTTCCCACGAAAAACTGCGAACGAGACACAAAAAACATTTCCTAAGAGTTTTTCTTCTTGGAGATCTTGACAGAAGAAACATTCTCAAGAGGTTTTCTTCTTGAAGATCTTGACGGAAGGAACATTCCCAAGAGTTTTTCTTCTTGAAGATCTTGACAGAAACATTCGCAAGAGTTTTGTTCTTGAAGATCTTAACAGAAACATTCCCTAGAGTTTTCTTCTTGAAGAATCTACAAAGAATTTCGGCATCTACCCAATGTACAGCATCGGAGAATGAGGAAAAAGAGGTTAGGTTGCTTCTTTCGCATGCTTTCCACTGATGAATCCACACACCCATACCGAGCGTTTGACCTAATCAAACAACAACAGATTTCGTCCTCCTCCTAGAAGCTTATAGAAAATCTGGGGTTTGAAGCTTCATCGTTGTGATCCTTCTTTACAGATCGAGAACAAACAAAGAGAAGAAGCAGCAGCTCAAGCTTGCTTGTGGGGTTCTTCATCAATTCAAGCAAAGCAGTCTCGGAGGCTATGGTGGTACACTTTTGAGTGTATGGTATGGTACTCTTTCTTGGGGATGATGATGTTCTGGAATGAAGAGACTGTAGGACAACAAAACCCAAGAAATCTTAGGGTGTGTCAGGAGGATTTCCAAACAGCCTACTGTGCAGTGTGTTTCTTGGAGAATTTTTCTGGTGGGATTAGGGTTTCATTCAGAATGGAATGGTTGCAGTAGATTGCAAAATTCTTCTTCTTGAGAATAGGTAGTCTCAGGGAAGTGATTGCAGTTGCAATTGCAAGTGCGAGTTCAAGAAAAGAAGGTGGTTGATAGCGAGGGAGTGGGGGACAAGCACCTAGCTATGCAGCAAGTGCGAGCCAAGGTTCTGAATGCGCAGAAGGCAGTGCAGGAGACTTTCGTCTCAGTAAAGGTTTGTGTGATGATCTTTTGATTCTTTTCAGGAATCTGCAATTGTTTGTTCCTCTTGTACCCATCAGAGATCATGTCATTCTCATGCAGTTTTCTTTTTTCTGGAATCTGCAATCGTTTGTTCCTCTTGTACCTACCCATTAGAGACCATGCCATTCTTATGCAGCTTTCTTCACCACTCATAAGCTCCATTCTTTTGAGGTTTTTCACCTGGTGGGTGGACATGGGACTTGGAATCCAATCTTTTGTTTTGTCCCTTCTTCAGGACATCTTCGAGAAACATAATGTGGTTTTCACAATTGGAGCTTCTTTGGCATCTGCTGGGGCTGCCTGGGCAGGTTCACGGTTTTTCTTGCTTCTATATTTGTGGTGAATGTCAGCCTGTTTTCAGAGTTCTTGACATGGATCCATGATCCACAGCAGCACAAACATTTTACAATTTGTGTCTGTGTCTGTCTCTCTTGTGGTCTCTGATTCTTGACATTTGAATGAAACAGGGTACACTGCTCGACAAATGCACCAAAAGAAGGTTGAGGACCGCTTGAACTCGATTGAACATGCGGTAAGCCATTGCATTTTCTGCTGGTTTCCTGAAGAAGAGCTTATCATTTCTAGCTGTAAGACAAATATCTTTGGTGGGAAGAAATATGACAGCAGATTTCTCTGCAATGTTTTTAGGTATGTATGTTGAAAACCTTGACTAGGTTTTTTTTCTTTTTCAGAGTGTTTCTCATCATATTTGTTTTGTCATCTGCCTGATTATTGAAGAAAGCAAGAAGTGCAGGTGGATTTCTGTGGCTGAGCCATTGTTGTCAGAGCAGACAAGCTTTGATGATTCTGGTGGTTTGTAAACTCTGCACTATGGGTTTTATGCAAGGTTGGGGGGGCTTGTTACTGATTGAGGGCAGTGTTCTGACGGGTACAATGCAGATGGCAACAGTGCATAATTTGGAAGAGGAACATGTGAAGGCATTGACAAGCAGCATCGGTGTAAGCTACGCTGCATGTGCGGCAACCGCAGGAACGACTTTGGTCATTGGGTATGCTATAACTCATTTTCACAAATTTTTTATCACCTCTTGACATTATACTGAAGTCGTAGTCTAAAGCATTTGAAATACCTCTTCTTCTGTAGCAGATTCCAAGGAGGTTCAAGACCTGGCAATTAGTATAGTAGAAGGGTTCCTTGTTTTTGAGGTGCCTAGGCACAAGGGCAGTAGGCCAAGTGATGGGCACCGAAAAACAACAAAGGGCCAAGGGCCCTACTTTCTCTGGTGCAAAAACTTGGCCTAAGGTCCAGAGGATGTATGCTTCCACTGTGGAAGATTTCTTCCGTTTCGTAAGATCCTGGAAGATCGTTGCTGAGTTCTTGTGCTTGGCAATGGTTGTCTAAATACACTACAAAAAGAAGGCAGGTTTGTACAAAAAAGTACATGTTGAGATTGAAGGTCTCAAGTGGGTTTATGATAGATCATATAATTTCACAAAATTGTGTTGTCAATGCTCAGTAGAGTTTAATTGATCATGAGACTGGCTTTGAATTTCGATTGATCTGAAGACACAGCAGAAAACTCTCTCACGAGTTTTACACATAACACACTATGGTGGTGTTAATTCTCAGTAGGGTAAATTCATCATGAGCTTGGCTTTGAGTTTTGATTCATCTAAAGAGAAAGAGAGCAAAAAAACTCTCAAGCATGTCTATACCCTAATGGCAAGGAGGCAGTACTTAATGTTAATTGATTTGTAAATCTCTGTGGTAGAAGATTTTTAAACACAATTTAACACTCAATTTTTCTATATCATCCAAGTGAAGAGTATGATGTATTTGAGGCCTCATGAGCTGTTTGTTGTTATTGTAGCATTTTGAACATGCTTCTTTTAGCTAGGCAAGCAATTGCTGTGATTGAATTGATTGGTGAAAATTGGTTCAAATAGTGTATAGTTAGTAGATGCGGCTGGATAATGGCCAGATCTGTTCTGTTCCTAGTTGCAGTCATCCTATTGTTTATGATGTAGGCACCCAAAGAAGAGTCCATCAATCTCTGTGTCCCTGGATCTTGAGAGGGTCTTGAAGATACTGTGACAGGGTTTGTTTTTTACACTGAACTTTATCCCTGTTTGCATTGGAAGCAGATATGGATTTGGGTTCAGGGGTGGCCGGTGGTTTACCTTGAGAAAGATACAGAAGCAGCAACAGAGGCTGTTAAATCCCAGGACCCCAATACGACTGTCCCAAGTTCTGAGGGGGAAAAAAGCTGCAGGCAAGACACCCAATTCCTCCAAAGCAGAGAATTTAAGCAAGGTGTTTGAAGGTGCCCGGAGTGCATAATTGGCTTATGCCAAGCATATCTTGTCTGTTCTGCTCACCACGTAATGCAATACAGCAGTGTATTGTTTCCAAACCATTTTTTACCCCATGTTCTAATTGGCCATAGCTTACGCCATAAGGCGTATATAAACTGTCTTCCTTTTGTGAGGTACTCCAGATTCGTGAGTGATGATCTATGGTATTGCACTTTTCATTGTTGCAGATGATTGCTCTACAAGTTGGTTCAGTATCATGTCTGATGCTGCCGACTTTGAATGGAAGCTTAGTGTATTACTGCCATAGGGGGTTTACAAATTGTTTTCTTTAATGAGGTCCTTTGCATTAGTGGATGATGATCAATGGTATTGCATTTTCCATTGTTGCAGATGGTTGCTAAACAAGTTGCTTTGGTATCATATCTGATGCTGAAATCGTAGTATGTATACTACATTCATAGAGATATGCCAATTTTTTTACTAGTGTGTGTTTTGAATGGACCATGATTGGAAGCTAAAAGAGATTCTTGTGTTCCAAATGTTTGATGTGCCAATTTTTCATCTGGATGTTTTGAATGAAACGCGATCGTAAGTTAAAGAGATTCTTGTGTTCCAAATTTTGATGTGCCAGTTTTTCATCCAAATGTTTTGAATCAAACATGATTGTAAGTTAAAGAGATCTGTCTAACAAATGTGTGATACGCCAAAGATTTTTACTAGAGTGTTCTAAATGAAACATGATTGTGTTGCAGATGTTTGATACGCCCATTTTTCATTTGGATGTTTCAGATGAAATGTGATCGAAAGCTAAAGAGATTCTTTTGTCGCAAATGTTGTGTCCCTTTCATTTGGGTGCTGTTTTTTCTCATGCCTTTTGGATTGTCTATGTAAATTGAATAGTGGAATCATTTTGCCCTCTTCCACACAAGTCAAAGCGGTGTTAGACTCTAGTTAAACATTCAAATAAAGTTTTGGTAGGACATTGAAAATGTAATCAAAAATATATTTTTAATGTTATTGTGAATTTCTTTTTGAAAGAAATGGAATCACATCACTGTGTACCAAGTTACCAACAACTAGTCATCGGAAAAAATCACAAGTCATTTGTTTGTTGTCACACAAATTTAGAAATTTCCTTCTCTGGGTTGACATATATACAAGTTATAACATGGTTTTTTTTGTCTTTGTAGATTCCAATAGTGCTTGAGAAATATTTCATCCAATGTTGTGAATTTTAAGTAACAAGTTAGTGACTTGTTTTGTTCATGTGATTGAAAATCTCATCCAATTGGAAAAACCAAAAAAGAGCTCAATCCCTTGGAGGCCTATATGTCAATAAATCCTTTCTTTTACATATCTTCTCCTTCCACGGCCAATTTCCTTGCATGGAAATTTGAATGGGGAGTCTGTTACTTTTCCTTTAGAGAAGATAATATGAACATATACATCCATTGAATTTATAAAAATAAAAGAAAATCATCCATCCATACTAAAATAAATAAATAAATAAATAAAACTGCAAATTTGATGTTTTCAACTATCTATAATGGAAAATTAGAAAATTTGGAGGGTATTTAATTTAGAGTATTGTATTTCTAAAATTCAAAAATGTTGTTGAATTATGCATGTTTTGCAGCGACTTAGTTTTAACTCCTTACTTTGTCAAAAAAAACATGCTAATTGGACAAGGTAGTAAAAGTAGATAACAGAAATCAATTTTGGATGATCAAAAGTTTCAGGAAGCGGCAATAGTGAAAAACTCGCGCCAGACAGGGGTCGAACCTGTGACTTTCTGCTTAGGAAACAGACGCTCTATCCACTGAGCTACAGGCGCAGCTACTTTAATACATTCTCCCGCATTTTATTATAATTACGTTTTGATAAAAAATTTATTATATTTATTTTTGGATTTCTAATTTCCACTATGTTTTTTCTTCCCATATTAGGCTCTCATTGACCCAATGTCTCCATAACACTTCACTTCTTGGATGAATGTTTCACGACTGTTCTCTGCATGGATGAAAGGAGGGCATCTCCATTCTCACCAGGGATGGTTAAATCTGGCAACTAGGGAAGCAGGGCACTGGGTTCCTGCAAATAGTCTCATCACATCTGGCTGACCAGTTAAGCTGGTTGGCACCCCCACTTTTCAAGCTCATTGGCAGAGAGGGGACAGCAGGAGTTCCAACCTGCACTCTATTGGGTTTGAACCCTAAACCCTTACGTTCTTCCAAGAAAAGAATGTGCAATCAATGAAAATCTTTGTCAAACGGCATGTATTGCTTAAGAGGTGATATCACTCTCCATCTCTCGCGCAATTGATGCAATTCTTTGGGTGTTAGTTCCATATCTAACTCCCTTGTTGAAGTATTTGGAGAAAATGGGCTAGAAGGATCGATCTCTCATGATACTCCCTTGGCAATGGTAGAAATAACCTTTGGTAAGGGCCTAGTTCTATGAGATGATTCAGCATGCTGGTTGACTCAAAAATCTTGCATCTAGTGAAGCGTCCTTGGAGAATGAATTTATTCTGGGAGATCAATGGATTTATGTGAATCCTCTTCTGATTCAGTGAGGAGGTCTTCTTGATCTTCTATTTTTGGGATCGCCTCCTTTTGAATCTCTTTCACAATAGCCTGTATAATTTGGTGAGCTAAACTTCTTCATGATCGAGGCTAGAACTTGATGACTCATGATTCCTTCCATCTACATGTTCTCCTATTGTGTCCTCCATGGTGGGGATGTTATTTTGCTTGTTGAACACTTGGACATGTTGTTTAATTGTTAAACCCATTCTATGATCCACCATATGTTTGGGCAAGAAGTACTTATTTTGTAAGATTTGCTGTTGAAGCCCCCCATTGTCCTTACAAAATAGATTGCCTTGAGTCCATCCCTGCTTCAATTCACAAATAAGGTTATCTAATTTTTCTACAAATCTTTTGTGTTTGTGCAGTTCTTTCCATGTTGCTATACTTACTTGAATAGTAGTTTGCCAAGCTCAAAAAAAGGCAACTCCTAGATGGAACTGTCCTTCTCTAAGATCATGCTCATATTTTTGGCACCAAATGAACCAAAGTAATGAAAACTTGAGTACATCCCAAGGAGTTCTCACTAAAAAGTTACACAATTTACCCACATCTAAATCAAACTCATTTTTTGCTACAACACTTTGTGGTTAGGGAATGTTCATGTACCTATGTTGATAAATTATACCAAGGCATGTAAGTGAAATTACAATTAATTACATGATTTAATAAGCTCAATAAGTAATTAATTGTTGTAATAACTAATGTTTTCTCTTGGCTTCCTATTGTATTTAAACAATGTATTAGCAAACATTGACAATTGAATAATAGTTGACATTTAGGTTGTTTATTGTTTTAGTTTCCCATATGACAATTTGCAAGAAAAAAATACATGTGTGAAGTATAAATAGATGTGTTTGTGATGTAATTTGTGATATAGTAAATTAATGATTTATTGCTTTTGCTAAAAAAAAATTTCAAATTGTGATTACATCTTGAGGCCGATGACATCCATGGATTTGCCCTATTTAATTATTTTCAATTCTTTTTATGTGTAATAACATAGTTTCAATGCTAAAATGGGTTTCACAATTGACTAAAGATTGAAGGAAACCATATCTACATTTTTTTTCAATGCGCTTATATATATTTTATAGCACATTAGATTGCATACATGTCGATTACATTATATATTCATTAATTTATAAATGTCATTTTGGAATAATTTTGGAAAGGTTTTTTTATAGTATTTGTGGGGCCTTCTAGTGCATGGATGCATGTGATCAAATATTTTCGTCAATGCAATTTGTCACTATTGATGTTGGGCATGATGTATATTGATTTGTGTCTCGTGTAATGATATTGTTTAAGTAATTTATGGTGTTTTTTCAAAAATTTCATCATCACACAATGTTTATATGAGTGTGTTGGGATCTAGAGAATTGTTAAGCCATAATAATGTATGGGTATGTAAATTGCCATTTTTTGGAGTTTCATAACACTCATAATAGATTTTTATGTAATATGCCAACATTGTTGCTAGATAAATTCTTTGTGTTTTTCACCTATAACATTTGGGTCCAAGCATGGTAAAATTGATCAAAAAATATATCTACCCAAATCCAAAATGTTAATATGGCACCTTTTTAACATAACCATAAGAAAGTAAGTTCAATTTTTTATAAAAAAATTCATTAAAGAGGCCTCCATGATTCCATTGATTTTTTATGAATTGAATACAAAATTTAAAAAACTTTAGTACAATAAAAGTAGGCAACAATTAGGACTAAAACTAACAGGTTAATATTGCACTTCATTGCTACTTCTACATTAAATGTTAAATATATTTTGATTCTACTACTAAGTGATATTTCAAAAATTATGTCCAACATATTATTTAATGAGGATCAATCATGATTTCTTCAATTTCCCTAATTCCAACACCTCCAATGTTAATGAAAACTTTGGGCTATCAATCACTTGTCAATCACTTGTTTGTTTTAGATAATTGGCTACATAGGGCACATGCTTGAAAAGAGAGGAAGGTAGATGGAACATCATGAAGTTTTTCCAAATTATACATAGGCATGAAAAACAAAGAAGATGGGGAAAATTTTTGTTTATTAAAATGAATTTAATAAAATTTTGTCCTATAATTTGTTTGATTCATATGATAAGTCTACAAGAATCATAATTGTTTTGGATCATGTTTGTTTGATGTAGTAGTTCTTGACTGCTATTAAATCTAAAGTTAACCCATGTCTTTTGGAAACAAAATGCCTTCAATATCTAGTATAACATTTTATGGACACTAAATCTCCTAAACTCATTATATCCCCATCAATTAATTTGTTGTCCTTATCAAATATTTCAACTTTATGAAATTCTTTTGCAATGTCATTTTTTATGAGTTTTTTTTTCCATGTTGGTTCAATGGTTTTTGATGTCATTGCTGTATTTTTTGTTTTATTATTTTTTTATTATGAAAACTACTTATTTGTTTTCATGCCAAATTAAGTTTGCACATTTATTTTTCCATTATTGGCTCCATTTTATAATTTTATTGTTGTATTCCTCAATAAATTTCAAGTAATTTAGGGTGATGTCAAATGTCGCATTTACATGTGTTTATGAATGACACATGGTATAATAGTTTCTTCTTTTGCCCACCCAACATGAGCTTGTAGCTCTTATGAATAACGCAAAAATAGTTTTTTTTTTTTTTTGGGATCGAACAATGTGCCATGATAATTGGAATCCTTTGGGAAAGTGCCCTATTCAATGTTTTTTACCTTGATGATGTGATAATCATGTTTTCATATTGGTGATAAATGGTTTTCTGAATTTTATATTCATACAAATAATTTAAATATTTAAATATAATATATGCTTAATATATGAAATTCTCATGTAATATGTTTGAATTTATAAATTTTTATTGTATATTGAGATGTGATATAAAGTAGAAATATTAACCTTGGCCTTAAATGGAATTACAATGTCAAATTTGCTTGATTTTGTCATTTTATGATTTGATGTTGTTGTTTATGATAATAAACACCTGTCATAAGTAACAAAATATGTTGGTAAATTGTAAATGTTAAATTGAAATAGGTGGAAGTGGGGGTACAGATAAAATTTAAATAATTTTTTAAGAAAATGGTGACATAAGATGAATACAATTGAATTCAATTATTTCATCTATTTTGCACCATTGGATATTTATTTATAAAAAATGGAAAAACATTGTAAAAAAAATAATTTTGGATTGAAAAATAAAAGTTGCCACATAGTAGGCATGTGTAGTTTAAAAATGTGTTTTAGTATTCTTTCCCAAATCCTTCCAAATTTTAAAGGATGAACTAGTTGCCATTAACTTCTCAAGACCAACAAGGCCAATTCTCTTGAAATAATACCCTACAAATCAAACAAAAGCAATTGATTGTCTAGACTTTCCTATGAAATCTTCCTTTATCATAATTTCCCCAAGAATGTTTTCAAAAAGTTCAACTAAGATCTTTAGCACAAGGTTTTGAAAATTCCCCTTTTCAAATTTTCCCAAGCTACTTTCAAATGCCCTCACTACCAAGATGTTAGACAACAACTTGGGCATGCAAATATAATCCAATCAATCACACCAACCTCACTACCAATGCATTTGATGTAAGATCTTAAATGTAGATGCCTAAAAATAATTTGGATCAAACACCATACACCCTTGTTTAAAACCACTTGAAAAGGACATTCAAATATGTCATTACATGTTACCAATTGTTGCCCTTTGGTATGATTAAAAACAGATCCATGCTTGGTTTATTTGGACAAAATATTAAAGAGGAGAAATGGGACTTGATGGGAAAATGCTTTAGAAATGTTGTCATTCACAACTACAAAATTTGATTACATATCTTTGCACAAGTAAAAGTTGAAAAAACATGAACTAATAATATTTGACATTAAAAATAACCTTAGCACAATTTAAGGATGTTTTACACACTTGAATGAAAATATTTTTTTATTCAATATTAAATTGAATGTACAAAATTAAATACAAGTTTTTGAAATAAGTTTTTCCCAACATATGGGACATTTGTTTTGAGCATTGATTACACTACAAAAGCAATCTTGACAAAAAAATGTGACCACAAGTAGTTGAAATCTCGAATTTAATTTCATCCGTGCAAATTGGACAACTAATTAAATTTTTTTTTTGGTGGATTCAACATACACATCTTCGTCTTCATCTCTAAGTCCAATTCTAAATAATCTGTTGAAAATTTAATAATATTTTGGGCTTAATATCTTGTGCCATACACTTCAATGTATGAAAGATTGAAACACCTACAAATACAACCAAAAACAAAAAACTAAAATGTAGTACTTAGTCCTCATTATGATAACACATTATGAATATACCATTTCTTTTGTTTTCATCTATAAAAGCTTAACCTAGGTGGTTGCAGAAATTTGGTGAGATATTTCACTATCTAGTTTTTGTTAGCTTGAAGTAGCAGATTTAATAAATTTAACAACAAGAGATGAGTAGTGCATGATCTGAATTGATGGAAATGGTTTTTCTTGTCTAATTTAATAAACAAAAAACTTCTCTCTTCAAATGAACATGGGAAAAATACTTCAATAATTATAGTGGTTTTAGCAACTTAAGACATTTGCATGATGTATTATATCTTTCTTTCTTTAAAAGATATTAGTAGCTATAGATTGTTTATTGGTGGAAATACGATCACCTTAAGGAATATATGCATCACATATCACTTGCGAATCATAGCAACAACAAGATGTATGTTCATTCCTTTAATCATCACATAACATAAAATAATCTCAATGCCAACCAATAGGAATCTTTTGTACATTAACATGTGTAGGATTTTATACATCATCTATTAGTTCTATGATTTTGTCAATAATTAGATTGATCTCTCTTTCACGCACATATTTTTTACATATTTTTTTCATTGCGCCACCCATGTAATAAGTACTTTGAAGCTTTTGAGAAGAGAGGTCATAATGTAACCAAACATGGGGTGACCGAACAACGTTGCTATTTTGATCCTGATCCTGATTTTGTTTGCACCATCACTTGGTTGGCGGCGCATTACTTCTCATCACTAAAATGCTGCATGGTGGTTGCGCTGGTTTGATCATGGAGGCTCACCACACTTGAAGATGACGACACATAATTATGGCAAAGGAGGTGCTGGCATTGATGGTTTGAGGCGGTTGGAATGCAGGACGGCAATTCAAAGAG
>Ga0116227_10008301_pt1 | contig 19692 bp, 13 predicted proteins | sample S1TSphgellanicum_FD_89693 | JGI IMG/M metagenome (GOLD analysis project Ga0116227, IMG submission 89693) | Host-associated microbial communities from peat moss isolated from Minnesota, USA - S1T2_Fb - Sphagnum magellanicum MG | ecosystem: Host-associated > Plants > Peat moss > Unclassified... | reverse complement strand
CCTGTCAAATTTGTGTCCCTTGGAGCATCCACAAGCAGCACAGGACCTGGCCCCCAAATGACAATAACCCTAATCACTGGTGGTCCTTATAACCAGGGGCTCTTGCAGGAAGCAGAGCAGACACGCAATCCTTCTCCCTGGTCGGAAAGCAAGCAAGAAGAAATTTCCCAAAAGAAACCTTAGTACCCGAAACCCTAGATGAATCTGCCTCGTATCACTGGTAGTACTGGACTTCTGATCAGAATCATAAGCTGACTACCTTGCAAACATGAAGCAGGAGGACACTAGGTTGGAAGAGAAACCAATAGAGCCGTCGTCATTACAGTCATTCAGATTGTTGATGGGGTAGGTTTAGGGTTTAGGGTTTTCATAAACCCTAAACCTGGGGTTGTTCATGTAATCTTCAGGCTTTTTCCTTACCAACAAGAAATGTTGAGGTCCAATAGTGCAACATCCAGCCCTTCCTCATAAAACTCCGGCATCTAATGTTCCCGGAGCATCCACATGAGTGCCGGTGTGTACGCTGTCCAGCTTCAGCTCAGACACATTGGCGTCATCACCGTGACTCATGCTCAATACCGGAGCCGTGATTCGTTCCAGCCCATCCTCCCCGAGCCAGATGGGCAGATCTCCTCGAAGCGAGTGGGTTATGTCCAGAATCTTTTTTGAATTCTTGGCTACTGCAGCAGCAGCAGGAGCAGATGCTCCATACTGCTGTAGATCCGCATGACACAGAAGAACATCCGAGGATTGAGACCAATCCAGCGCCCCAGTCATCCCCGCAGGGTGCGGTAAAAGTAACGCTAGTATCAGCATTTGCAAAGCACGTCCGATCATCTTTTGGAGACAATTCCTGCCAAACGGAATTACAATGCAAACAGCCGCACAATCGAGGGAGACGAACACACACACACACACACACACCGACGCTACGAGTACGAATCCTGTGGAGAAATATCGAAAACTGCAAACCGCAAAATGGCGCGGGACGCACTCACTCCAAAGCACGACGAAAACGCAGACTCTCATCGGATGAGAACAGAAAAAAACGAAGAATCTCAACAAATGAGGAACAGAAAACGGAAATTTCCGGCGAAGGGCGGATGAGAAAAAACAAACGGAAGAATCTCAGCGGATGAAAACAACCCACAAAACAAGAATCTCAATGGATGAGAAACAACTGGCTTGTCGCGTATAGCACTGCAAAATGTAGACATACCATACCTACGACTCATGTTTGACACTAATTAATTCCTAAGAGGGCCAGCCCCCCCCTTAAAAAAAGAAACTAAAAGAAGTTTGTCTAAATTTTTAAATTTTGAACGTAGCTCAAAACACAAGACAACTTTGAAACTTAGTAGTGGATTTATCATATTTCAAAATTATTGTTGAAATTTGGAAATATTCAGATTGGGGCTGTCAAACCCCTTTTTCAAAAACTTAATGATTTCAGCAATATTTGCTGAACAGTACTTACAGTATGTGTGCCTAGGGTAAACCGGCCCATTACCAATCGCCTACCTATGACAGAACACTTTTGCAGATCTTTCTCAATTCTTGTTCATTTTGAGTGATTTAAAATGTTATAGCAGCGCCTTCTCAAGCTCTACAAATTATCTTTGAAAGGCAAAGCCAAGGGACCAGCCCAAAAAAGCTGTAAAGAAAGTAAGTTTTTTCAAATTGTAAAAGGCATTTTTTTCATTTTAACCCCTCTTACTTTCAAACCTCATAACTTTCTTACTTATTCATTTTAAATGATCTAAAGTGCTATAGGAGCATACCTGAAGTTCTACAAATCACCTTTGAACCCTAATAGCAACATAACAACATACAAGGAATTTATTGGGTGTTCAGGAACCAACCTTTGTATTGTTCGGTGGTTTGTTTTTTTAGTTCTTGACCCCCTCTACTTTGAGGGGCTTTAACGTTTTCAATTTTTATTTATTTTTGACAATTTTTAATGCGTTAGATGTGTCAATAGGAGGGATTGAAGTTTTGTTTGGAGACCAGAAATAACAGAGCTCTCCCCTTGGATTCGGCCTACCCTAAATGCTTTACATGTTCGGTCATTTGTCAGTTTAACCTAGGAGGTTTTTTTTTTTTTTTTGTAATTGGCAGTCTATCTATGAAGGAAGGTTGTTTGTTTGTTTTGTTTGTCATGTTGACATCATAAATGCCTCATGTCACACTTCTGAAACCATTGGAAAGCCTTTGATGAATACGGGTGCATTAAGTTGGTTTCATAATGTTTTGATCTTTATTGGGGAAATTATTGAATATTGAACAAGTTTTTCATTTAAAATTTATTTAAATCAAAACTAAAAAATATAGGGGAATTTGACCATGCTCATGACATTGTCGAAAAGCTTTCAATGATGAGTAGGATTTAATGAAGGTGATTTGAAAATTGTTAGACTTAAGGTGTAAAACATATTGAATTTTGAATAGTTTTTGTCATTGAAAATTCAATTAAATTACCAAAAAAAATTTCAAATGAAAAATGATTTTGGTTAATTGGGTAACCAATTCACACTTGGGCCAACAAAACAAGCTACACCAATTTTCTTTTGGAAGAACGAAGAGCTCAAAAATGAAATAATTTTTTAAGGTTTCCATCATGAAAAGTGACCCAAAAAATCGTTAAAATTTGAAGTTCCATATTGGATATGTAAAAAGATTTGGAAAAAAACATGTGTGGTTGTGAAAGTTAGGTATGTGAACATATGTGTTGATAATGTGAGGCATAATTATAAAGCTTGAATGCAAAGTAAATTGGTCTATGATCAATCCAATAAGCTTCAACAACTCTTACAATAAATTGTTAATTAAGTGCATTTGTCCAAATGTGATCTATAATAAATTGTAAATTATACAATGAATATTTGTTGATGGATTTTTGGAGGTCATTTGTCTATGTTGAATTTTGGTCAAGCATATTGACATTGAAGTCACCAATAAGAACTATTGGACAAAAAGTTGGTATTGGACTTAAATATTTTTAATGTGATATAAAAATGTTGACAATAATAATGTTGTAGGTTTGTATATGGCTATGACATGAATTGCATTCCTTGTGTTCATATTCAATGTTGTTGTAATATAATGTGCACCTAAACTTGTCAATGTTTTATAATGATAACATTGTAAAGTTATCATATAATATCATGTAACATGCAAAAAGGTCGACCATATTTCATTTGGTTTTATTCAAATATAATGGTTTTTTGTTTGTGAAACTCATTTGCATGATGTTGTCTTACTAGTTTAGTATTGCAACTTCATTAGGTGAATGTGGATTTTGGCTTGATGTCATTGATATGTTACCATATATGTTAAAACAGTCAAGTGTTTTGTAATACAAGGAAAATGAAATGATTGGATTCTCATTATGACTAAAGATAGAGGCAAGGCTTGTGTATTTGGCAACTTTGTGAAATTTGGGGTTGGGGAACCATCAAAGTAGGCCCATGTTCACAAACTACTTATATGTAATCATGAGTTCAAGCACAAACTATAGTGCAATCTTACCATTTCTAGAATCTAAAATGATCCTCCATCCAAGCTTCTAATGGATGCAATTGGATACATCACTTTGTGCATTTGAAAACTGACAATCTTTAAGTTTAAACATGTATGAAGTAGGTGTGCAATGTATAATTCAAATTGATTCTCAAAAAATTTGTTCACCTTTCAATGAATATTTTATATCAAGTTATAACATTTATGCATATTTGATTGGATGTATTTATTGTGTGTGTTTATAGTTTTGTGCAATGTGTAATTTAATGTGTCAATCTATCCATAATCACTATCAATATGCAATATGTGATGTGCATGTAAGTGTTCTGGGTTGTGTGTTTAAACCCCACATACACCATTTTACGCATACACAACATACAAATGCATATTGTACATGCCCTAAACCCTAAACTCCAAACTTTAAATTGGACCTAAAATAAATACATCTGTCAAACATTGTATGAGTGATTTAAATTGTTATATAAATGCCATGTGTAATTCAATGTAATTAAAACAAACAAACAAATGCTAATACACCAAACATTACATGTGGCATTCACATCAGCAAATATTACCAAACATTTTAGTCACAAAAGATATGACACATGTTCTTTCATGTTATCCAGCATTATTAGTGCATGAAATGAAAACAAACATGAAATTTGTCAGTACAAGTCAGTAGATAATAATAGGCCCTTTAATAAAAATAGATGGACACATGGAACCATCCATTAACTAGCACTATCAATATATTTAGTCATTACAAACATGACACTTGCCACCCATGTCAACTAACACTACTAGAGATTTGGGCCAAAATGGACCTACCACATTGGATGTTGTTAATCATTTTGTCAAAGCCCATATGATAGAGTCCTTACTTTATGTTTGTTGTAAATGATTAATCATTTCTAACTATAACATCGCCCTATTTGGGGTATTTTCTTTACTAAAATTTATCCCAAAAGACAACATGAAAGAGAAGTTTTATAATAGTGATATATTACACCATTCAACATTTTTGTGTAATATCAAATATTTTTAAAATCATGTAATGTTAACATGATGACATTTGGGCACATGTTCTTAGTTAAATATGGTGATTTGTGTGCCATTTGTCATCTTAATGATTGTTTCATCGTGTGAAAGTTAAAGTAATATGATTGAATTGGATTTATGTTAGGTGGAACATTTATTATGTTTCTTTTTTTGTTGTATTATCCATATTCTTGAAGTTGCCAAATTTGTGCAAAAAATAAATGAAGGGAATTTTTTCCCCCCCTAAATCATTCAGTTTTTCAATCAATTTTAAGTATCATATTATTTGATGTTTGACATATTAAATTTTATTGGATTTCAATCTTTTTAATAAAAGAATAACAATTCATACACAAGAATATTGTCATGTTCATGGTGTTTTCAATTTTCATATATGCAATGATCTTTTCAAGTATTGATTTGTTTATTTTGGAAACATGTTTCTTGAACCGCCTATTAAAACATATGTATCAATGGATAGGAATGGGGTAGATGCAAGCTATAATGGCTCAATATCATCAAAAATTACACTCTTTACAAATCCATACAAGATTTATTTAAATGATTCAAATGAACATGGTTATTAATTTTTTAAATGCTACTATCATAATCTTTGAATAATACATGTTCAATCACCTACAAACCTTCCCAAATCTATGTGAAAACTTGTATTTGATGTAACTGATGTCATTTTTAAATTTTAAAATTTTAAAAAGAAATCCCACAAAGTCCAAAGGAATAATGTTCCATCTAAAACTTTCAAAAAATATGCTTTTGGGACAATTTTTTTGAAAAACAAACAAAAATTGCAATTCATATGGACTTATGAAAATATGGTCAAATTCTAACCATTCAAAAGTCCCTAACTATTAAATGGTTTAGGTTTTCAAAAAAAAAGATTCTTCGTATGAGTTTATCATCTTATATTACATACATATTGAATCCCAATAACAAATTTGGAATCAATATAAAATTTTCCATTTTGTGATGTTCCAATTAAAGGATTAGTCCATATTTTTCAGCTTCAAAAGTCCATTACTACTAACTAATGAATTTTTAAACCACACAATTTTCTTCATAATGAAGTTATTAATCTAGATCCAAGTCTCATTTAGTAAATTTAAGGATATATTAATCACCATATTCATTTGAATAAAGGGTACCCAAGGAAAAAAACATCATTTTGTCACAAAAGTGAGCCACCATAGCTTGCATCTACCCAATATCAAGTTGTTTTGATTATATGTTGTGATGGATTTTGGTATGTTCCAAAAGGTGGATTGGTATATTTATATTTTAAAAACATTCATTATTGTCCCATATGTTTGAAAATGGTTGTTTATCATGTAGTGATTGTAGATGATCATTGCATAAATTTTTATTAATCGAAGGAGTTAATAAAGGTTGATCATGAAATGGTTGTAATCTTGGTTGTGAATTATATGGAATGTTTTAGAAATCAATACATATTGTATCTCTTGAGGGAGACCTAGGAGAATTTCAGTGTTGTTGAAACCCATGAAGTCACTATTGAAATGCATGACACGGAGAAAAGAATCGAAAAGCTTAAACATGGTCAAAAATAAAGGGGAAGGGTGTAGATGGGGTGGTGACCACAAAGGCAAAGGTAAAGACATGAGCTTGAGGTCCAATAGATGATTATGAATTAACATTTGTAGCAAAAAAAAGGAAGAAGAAAGCAAAAGTTGTGGAGTAACAAACACTGCAAAAAAGTAATTTAAGGTGAAGGATATTATGGTAATACATAGTTCTTTAGGGCATATTGGTGATTGTCCTTGATACATGTTAGAACTTTTGACAATAATGTAGAATGTGTTGTGGCATTTTGAGTATTCTTTTGCCACAAGTTTACATTATTAATAATTAGGACTTTGTATTTGTAATTCTACAACACATATAGCTTAATGCATGTAGTTGGATATACCACAAGTATTTTGTAGTTAAATTTTGTTGTAATGCTGAATATTGTAATGCACTACAACCTCCTTATCATATTGCACATTTATGGTAGTTATGCTCAAATAGTACCACCAAAAAATGAAGGTTTTTCACCATTAGCTTAATGTAGGTTGTTCACATGTACCCATGAAATATGTTAAAAGATAATTTGGTTCATAATGTCCATTTTTCAAATTTAATGATTCATCATGATAAAATGATTGCAATGTGGCTTTTGTTATATATTCATCAATAACATGAAAACATAGCCACATGTTTTTTTTGGACGGTATGTGGATGGACCTATGTAATTAGTTTTTTAAACACAATTTGGCACAATTATCACCTTATAAACTTCCACAATTTGCAAGTTTGGCAATTTTTTCCATATATGTTTGTAAAAAGTTAATCCCATGATCTTCATGAAGCAATGAAGGATCAAAATGATTTTACTTGTGTATCCAATGAGTTCACTGATATGGTTCAAATGGGAAATACATGTGACTTTCAAATCAACAAGTAGTTAAACAATGGATATGTAATCATTCATGTACTTCATGATGAATTCAACTTTTCATAATTTGAACAAAGGTTCTAACCATGCACTATGAGAAAAATATAGAGTTTTACAATTGGGGTTACAATTGGGTTTTCTAGTTGCAATGGACACTTTCAACTCATCGTATTTATACAACCTTGAATGCTAACGGACAAGTTGCAATAGTTGCAAGCAAACACCTTATGTTGTATACAATATCATATATATGGTGCAACTCACATGTAATTATATGTAACTTATTTGCATTTAATCTCCACATCAAATTTTCACGCACATTCCAACATGGCAAACAAAATGCCAACATGGCTTTTCATCCATTTGTCAACAAATGACATATGTTAATACCTTTTGCAACTTATTTGCAACTATTTTATACTAATTCAACAAATATATTATTTCATTATTTCATTCATCCATTTGATGTGAATGGATTCTATCCCAATCCTTTGCAACTTATTTATAATTATTTTACAACTAGTTTGATGAATATATTCCTTCATATTTCATTCATCCATTTGAGCAATGAATTTTGTTCCTTTGTAACTAACTTACAACTACTGATGAAATGAAAATAAAGGATTTAGTGACTAATCTGCAACTAAGTGTTTAAGTTTGGATATTAAAGTAATTATATGATAGTTGATTTTAGTAATATTAAACAATTAAATTGCAACTTATAATGCAATTATATAAACTTCACACAACCATTATCACGTTGTCATAATTATAGTAGATAATGTTGAATTACATTGGATATCACTATTTATAAACATGAAATGGATTTGAAACTTTAAACATATTTACATTCCATGTTGAAGAATACATTACAAAAAAAATTAGAAAATGTTTCTATCAAAAGACAATTTAACTATGAATTTAAATATAATGCCCAAGCTATTTATAACAAACATTTTTCTCTATTTAAACAAAAGGTCAGATCATAAAAATGATGACCCACAACAATCAAATCTTGTCATTTAAAACACTATGTTTCATAAATGAATGTTTTTTTCTATTTTTATTGAAATGGAATTTGAGCCATGCAATTACTTTGATCCATCTTATCTACTTGAAATTTGCCATGTTATGATATTTAGTTCCACATGTGAAATGAAATCAATAACATATCATGCAACTTATTTGTCACTAGAATGCAACGTATGTAAAACATTGATACAACCTAAACTATGATTTGTACACTTGCAAATATAATCAAATATTGTGCTTACAATTAGGTAAACTAAATTAAAATTTTAAGTACTTTTGAAAGAATTTTATCTTGTATACATAATTTTGATGTTGATGGATTAAAACATAATGAAAGTTTGGCTTTATAACATAAAAACAACAAAAATCATCACAAATGTTCAAACACAAAACAAGACATATGTAACATGATTATCATTAAAAAATCACCTTTCATAAATCTTTCATCAATATAAATTAAACTAAACTTGAACAATCAACTTTTCAATAAAATGGAATATATTTTCACATCATTTTTCTTTAATATATGAAAATAAACAAAAGACCAAAAATCACAAACCTTCAACATCCAAAAGCAACCTTTAACGTCAAAAAGTAAATGTAAAAACCTTCAACATCCAAAAATATAAACAAAAACCTTCAACATTCAAAAGAAACAACAAACACATTCAACATTCAAAAGCAAAAGCAAAAACCTTTAACCTTTTTAAGAGTAAGAACCTTTAATTTCCAAGAGGAAAAAAAAAACCCGTAAGCATAAGTGCATGAAGGTTGTTGATGCATTGAGGCAAATTTGTTGATAAATAGCCTTGTGTCACTTGTTTAAAGGTTTCCTGCCCAAATTTCAGATCTTTAAATTTCAAATTTTAAGTTGAAATATAGTTGCATACAAGTTGCAAACAAGTTGAAATGTCATATTATTGGGCGGTGGAAATTATACATGTGGCATGTTCGTATGTGTTACTCAAGGCTATACATTTGTTGCAAAGTAGTCGTTGATTAATAACTAAATTTATCCTAATTGTGATGTAATTGTTACATGTGACTAAAATGTAACTTGTCAACAAAATCAAACATGGTTGACTACAACCATATATACAATGTGTACATTATATTGTATAAATTAATTTGTAGCTACAATACAACTCTTTAATTTTCTGAGGTGAAATTTTATTTATTAATTTTTCGTATTTCCATGGGTTAGTTGTAATGCAATTGTATATAAGTTGTTTTGGAGCTCTAGTTATAGGGTAATCTAGTTGTCGCAAACACAATTTCTCATAGTGATGGGTAGCACATGGAGTAACGTCATGTATGTCTTTGATTAGAATGTTAGTATGCACGAGGAAAAAACATGGTCTAACAATCTTACAAACGTTACAATAATATAAAACATCTTTGGGTTAATAATAGATAGTTTACACATTTTTCACAAATTTGTTTATAATGTAAGGAAGATGAATTTGGAACTGTCATATAACAATCAATTTATAATGAGGAATAACATGAAGAAATGTAATAACATGAAAATAAAATATAAACCAAATTATTTACAATGATACACATATGAATGTATTATGATTTGCATCAACATACATTGTTAAATTTTAGGTATTTGGGGTGGTCTACTATCCCCATATTTATCTTCTTAATTTATGTGTCTTGTGGCAAAGTACACTTGACATTTTTTTGTGTTTTAATCTTTTCGATATCAACGTCATAAACTTATTAGGCTTCATAGGTTTGTATAAATTCTATGTGAAATCCAATTTTCATTAGTTTGTAAAAAAGTCACACGAATTCCCTGTTTTAGTTAATACGAACAATAATTTTACATATTTAATATTTTAAATATTCAAATGGATGAGACATTATTTTTGAGTGACATACATGAATGTTCATGTTTAACACACAAAAATCACGTAGTTTTTACAAAATTACATCACAATAATTGCACCCCAATTTAGGGATTTTCAATAAAAAATAATTACGCAAATTTGTTTGCAATTTAAGTCATACGTACTTTAGATGAAGACATCATAATTAGAAAATACACAAAATTTATATAGAAGTAAGTTTTTTTCCATGCAATTTTTACATTATAAAATCCATAAATTTTGCACAAAAATATTTTTTTCAATTTTCACATGGATTCTATTGAGATTTTGTTATATTGGAAATTTATGATGAAAGGTGTTGTCCATTTATACTATGTTTGGTTCATGTTTGAACTAGATTTATGGTTGAACTACCATCTAATCATAAATTGTAATCACCTTAATCGAAAATAGATCTAACTCAAAAGTCAAGAATGTCTACTTTTTTTCATCAATTACTCCTTCCAAAAATATATAACTAACCACCATTTGGGGTTGTTTGATGTTGGGACTAGGCCCAACAATTTATTATATGAGAAATTTGCCATTTCTAGGTTAAATAAAGTTAGTTGATGTGGCAATAATCCCAAATTCCACTTCAATCCATTCATGATTACATTCACCTTTGAATCTCCATCCAAAAAACGTCATATGGCATGTTCTTTCCAACATGCACCACAATTATCACCATCTTATGGTTTAATGTTGTTGCAACTATAATGATGGTAACTTTAGAGTTGTTATCGTCACCTACTGTAAGTTGTTGATTAGTTGTAGTGATATATGTGTTTAGATCTAGTACTAACTTCAACATCTGTCTAATGGTGATGGTAATCTTCTTGTCCAAGATTTGACATTATGTTAGTAGTCATAGTTGGTAACACCATTTTGGGATGTTCCACAACAAATGGTAAGCCTATCCATTATGTAAACCAAAATGGATCAAGGGCAATAAATACCTTCATTGGCTTCTCATTTTCTCACAATTCCATGATTCAATGAAAAGATCATTTAGTGTGATCTTTTGAGAGGTATAAATATCATATTATGGTGAACATATGACATGTCCATATATGTGTACACTAGATGTTTAATACTTCATTGTATTTTTTGGCCCTTTATATATACCATATGGTATACATTGTCAAATGTATCCATTTCCTTCATTTCTTAAAGAAGGAATTTTATGTTTTGTTGTTGGCCATGTTTTGAAAGAGAGAGAGAGATGGAAAGAAAACAGATAGACTGAAAGAGGTGTAGAGAGAGAGACAAATAGATAGAGAGAAATAAATCTAGACTCAGAAAGAGAAGTAAAAATAGACATAGAGAAATAAAGAGGAAAAAAAAAAAGACTCAAAAAGAGGTAGAGATAGAGATAGAAGCACAAAGAGAAAGAAACAAAAACATGGAGGCACATAGAGAAAACACATAGACAAATGCAAAGAAAGGAACATAAATAAAATGGTGTGGAGGTTTCAAGGTTTTTTAGGTATGGATGGGCCTATTTATGTTGGGGTTTAAGGTTCACAACACAGAGAGAACTTCTTAAGTATGCATGTGTCAAAGGCACCACGGCGAGAGAAAGGAAATCGTGCCCTTGTGGAGTCCATTCACTTGAACAGCATGTGTGTTGCCTATAACCATCACTTTGCTATCTATAACAAAGCCCAAGTCCAAAAATACATAACTCATTCCTAATGTAATGTTGAAGGTTGTTTATGCTTCATATAAGTTGGACTATCTAGAATTAGACTTCCAAGAAGAAACCTTGAAAGAAAAATTGTGAGAAACATTGCGGGAAACATTGTGGGAGTTGAAAATAGAGACATCAAATGAAAAGGGATCATACATAATGGTTTTCTAGAATGAAGAAGTGTTGGCACACTTGAATTCAAGAAATGGGCATGGCATGCACAATGTTTTGAAACACTAACAAAGTCTCATCGATCATACTAATAATTTAGCAACCCCATCTACTTCAAACTCTATTCTTGGATCTATTCCTCCATTTGCTCCTACATCCATATTTATGGACTCAAATCCCCTATTAGTTGGGCCTACTATAAATTCAGGCCCTTCATCTACTTCCATTCCAACTTTAACAAATAAGGGGAGGATGATTCATTTGTAGCAATAATCATGAAGCATTAAACATATGGCATCCACCATGGAAGTGGATTCAAAACATCACTTCACTCTGATGTAGGCACATAAATAAATTACCAATAGCAAAATAAACAAGGTTAAAATAACAACTTAAAAATTATTAGGAAGTTAAGGGTCATTAGTGAAAAAGAATTCAAAGCAATAGTTAAGCAGATCTTAGACTTGTAGAATTAAAAGTCTCTGTCCCACCCGTGGTCAACAAGGTTGGGCAGCTATTCACCTATGATTTCAAATGTGAAGTCCATTCGGTGTCTATGTAAAAACTTTGTCAATATAACTATAGCTCTAAACAAAATTATGTACTTTGGTTCAAACATTTAATGGACTAATCATACACCTAATAAAAATTTTACATGAAAAAGAAAAAGAAAAATATAGAAGTAGGGGTTTCATACTTCAAAGACAAAAATTTGGTGAATGCCCATCAAAACAAACATCCAAAAGGGGTTGGATATGTTGTTGCACAAAAATAACATATAGAATGAATGGGATGAAAAAAGTTTTCTTCCACTCATGGACCATCAAAATTGATCCATCCAATCTAAACTTGGATGACTAGAGATTCAAGATAATGATTATTTGAGACTCAAGATAAAACTTGAGAATGGCGACATGAGGTGGTAAATTTTGGGAAGAAAATAAATAGGGAAATGGTTGCATTTTTGAAAATTCAATCATATATATTATATAATTTGAGCAAAATGATGACACCGTAATTTTTCAAAATGAATTATAGACACATAAAATAAGGGTAGACATTAATTTTACTATTGCCACAAGGCTTAGGAAAAAAAGGAGCAACAAATGCTTTGAAAGCACATGTAAGGGAGAACTCTACAAATAGCAATATGCAAATTGCCTACTAGTCAAGTTATGTCTTTCCAAAATTTGGTGTTAAATAGTGTAGTGCACAAGCAAGTTGCAAAACATAGTTGCAAAACATTGAAAAGAAAGAATAGTACGGCATATGATGGTGTAAGTTCGAAGGTAGAGTTAAGGTGTAGTTGTTTTGTTGTGTAGCTATGGCAACTTCAAAAAAGGTATGTCAAAAGGGTATTGTAGCAAAAATCAATGTTTTCTTCTTTAAAACAATACTTTGGTTTGAGCATTGGTTCCATATTGACTTATGTAAAATATTTTGGGTCTATTCTTGCATCTTGTATGACATTGATAACAAGTTGGGATTACTTAAGAAGCCTAGTTTTCTTCACTTCCCCATTAACAAAATGTTTATGGTTCTAGTGGGATGGGGCTAGATGAAGCAGGACCCATTTGTAAGATGCTTCAACATACCTCGAAAAAAAAAAAAATTGCAATGAAAGGATTCACCCTAATGCCAACATGGATAAGTTTGTAGAAAGGAAAATTTATTTTTGCTAGATGGACCTTGTATGAATGTAGGCAACTTGAAAATTGCTTATGGATAAGTAACATTACTTTGGTGTCAATAGCAAGTTTCGGCATTTTTCTTGCTGATGACATAAGATATTCTTGAAGTTTCCTTGCTTGAAGCATAGTCTGGGGTAGGATCGTGCTTGGGTCTTATGAAAAAAAATTGTTTATGTCAGGCCTTTTTACATAGAAATCAAAAGTAAATGCCAAAAAACGTAACTGGATGGTATGTTAAACATGGGACAACATACCATATGCAAGAGTAAAGTGAGGACAAACCTTGCAAATGATTTCCAAAACCTTTGGACATGTGGTTAATTTTTTTCTCAAAGTTAATAAACTTTGATGAAATCACAAAAGGTCAAACTTAATGACCAAAAAAGATTATATATATATATATATATATATTTGTTTCTTACCATTTTTGTTTGTCTTTCATTCTTTATCTCTCTATTTGTTTTTCTGTCTTTGTTTTTGTCTTTTTTTATTTCCATCCTTTTTTTGTTTTCCTTCTCTCTACTTGTACAACGACTTTCATACAAATGTGTACATGTATGTATACATGTGCAACATAGTTGCACTTATACATACTTTTATAAAATTTGTGTACATATATTCCCTTTTAAAAAAATTTATTACCATAAAAAGGTTTGATGGATTGGGGTGACAGACTTGTTTGATGGATCGGATGAAAGTTATGAGGACACCATTATTCACAAAAAGGCTTCCAATTTGTAATTATTGGTATTTTTGGTTTAATTTTTTTTGGGGCTAGACCTTGGAAAAACAGAAATATAATGGCACATAAAATCATCCTTGGTTTTTTAACAAAGGACTAGTAAAATTATGAAACTCACAATGGTTTTTAGGCACAAGAAGAAGGGTGCATATTAAGAATCCTTGCGTATGTTTTCCGGTCACCCTTCAAGGCTTTAACGACACAATTAAAAAAAAAAAAATAGATGCACCTAGAGGGGCAATTTTTAAAAAAATAAATACACAAGCCTATCAAACTTTATGCATATATCAATAATGGACATTCAAAAGCTAGACCATACTTTCGTAAACTTTGGGTAACATATCCCAAATGTTTATGTATAATGTTAGTATTGATGTTTGGTAAGAATATTGGTCACCAAACATGGGGTTTTTTTAAAGAAAGTAACCGACACCATATTACATTTGGTTTGGTCTTTATAATATAAGCATGACATGGCTTGTATTTTTTCAAAAAATAGCCAAGGGTACAAAATTAGGCAAACTAATATCCCTAGTTTAGATACATTTCCATATGGGAATTTTACATAGGGAAAATGTTTTTCAATAATTTTTATAACCTTACAAATTGGAACTATTGAGGATATTATTTATGTATTGCTTGTGACATGCCCCCAAACTCTTCAAGGGACCCAAAGGTGGGTCGCAGAATGAAACAACAGAAGAAGAATAAAGTTGGGGCACATTCCTTAACTTGCAGCATTTTGGGGGTAGGAGAGTGTGCTGGAGCTTTGGGATGGGACTAGGATGAACTTACAAGTGAGATTTCAAAATGATATCAATGACGCGTTCCCAAGTTCCTAGTTAGACCCAAGTTGGGTCTAAGTTACTCACACAATGGAATTGTGAAAAACTTGGGGCACGTTTCTAGCTCTCAGCATTATAAGGGGTAGAGGGGCGTGCTAAAGTTTCGGGATGGGACTAGAAAGAGTGATAAGCTGTTCACTTATTCGAACCTGCATCAAACTAACCAACAAGTTGGTTAGATCACTTTCTGGAGCACCCTTGGTGCTAGGACAAGCCACGGGCAACTTTAAACTCACTTGACTCACCATGGCCCGGACTCAGGGGAAGCCACCACCTTCCCCATATAGTATACTCTGTGCCTCTGTTTGGCACCCACATCCAAATAGTTTTTTGTTTCAGGACTCCCAAAGAGGAGTCCTGAAATTGTCCCGGCTTGGATTCCTAGGATTTTGTGCGATCATAACTCTTTGCTCAAACCTTTGATTGGGATGAGGTCTAAAGCAAACTTGTAACTCTCCTCAAGAGCTTTCCAATGGTGTGTTGCACTCCACCTGCACACACCAAGGTTAGGTTGATTCTCGACTTTTATTGGTTGGGAGTCAAATTGCCAGTTTGATTCCTAGCCCTTCTTTTTGCCATAAATTATGCTGCATATGTCCAAATGGCCCATATGAGCTTATTTTCGACATCTACCCTTCGCTAGTTTTCCAATGATATAAATAACACCCCAATGCAAGGTGTCTTGACCCCTGCAATTGAACTCTGAAGTTTTGGGAGTCCCGGAGGACACCCAAGTCCCAATTTCAGGAGTGTGAGTTTCATCCTCACACTCCCTCTAAATAGGGTTGCGATAATCAACCTACATGACAAAAAAAAAGGCGGTTAGTGCAAGTCGAATGGAAATGGTGTGATGGACTTAGTGGGGATAACTTCAAGCACAAACTTCACATGACTTGTAACCTTTGGGAGGAGGCACCACTCCCCTCCCTATAATATACTCTTTGCCTCTTCACGGGGATTGCATCCAAATGTCACTTTTCCTTGGGATTCATAAGTGGGAGTCCTAAAATTAGGTCTTTTTGCTATCCCAAAACTTTGGATGCTCATATTTTTCCAAAATAAAAACTATTTGCAGAGTATGAGGACAATATCTTGCAGCCCTTGAAAATATCTTTCCAATGGTGTATATCACACTCCAATTAAGCTTCATTCGACCCTACTTTCAAGGGATTTGTGGTCGGGAGTCAAATTTCCAATTTGACTTTTGCCCCTTCTTTTGATCATAATTCATGAAATTCAGGTCTAAATGAACAATGCAAAGGCACTTTAAACATCTACACTTCAAAACCTTTCTAATGGTATCATGGGGGCTTAATTTGGTGTTTTTTTTGCCTTTCCAATCAAGGCTCCAAACATTCACAACTCCCACACAAGTGCAACTCCCAAAGTGGGAGTGCACTTGGGAATCATTGGGCTTCATCCCTTGCATTATCCCCCATTTGTGAGAGTGTGTTTCACACCTAAACACACTCCCATCCTCATGGGCCCTTGCACTTCACATTTTGTTGCGAACCCAATGTTAGGGTTGCAACAACTTGGGGTAGTTTTAAATATTAATTAACAAGGTTGACTTATTACAAAAATCTTTATGTGGGAAAAGGAGTGACCAACAAGGATGTGGAGGGTAGAATCAATTAATTTTTATGACTATTTATTATAGCTAGCTGGCATTTTTCATTTGGGTCTACCAAAAAACCTTAGACATTTACATTTACTAAAACTTGTGCTCAAGTAGTCACATGACAACAATTTATTGAAGCTTTTGTAAGCTTCTACACTTGGTGGAGGGATTTGATTAAGGGCATTGGTTTATGCAATTTGAAACAAAATCTTTGTAAAACAAAAGGACAATGTGCATTCTTGGTTTTACAAACTTTGGTTTTTGCAACAAAAGATTATGATATCCAAAGGTCTAGAGATTAGTGAACTCCTACTAAGTTTCACACATTGCTCTTGGCCAAGATGTCCGTCAGTGAACAAGCAACATTGTAAAAGGCTAGATGTATAATTTTTGTGTAAACGTAAAGGACTAGAAATGGAATGGTGAATGGATCACCTTATTGTGTGATGGTTTTTCTATGATTAGCTATTGATACACATTATTTGCAAGTTTATAGGACATTGATAACAAGTCAAAGTGACTATAAACACTTGGTATTCCTCATTATCTACTAAATTCATGTTTGTGGCTTTGATGGGATAGGACCAGGTGAAGCCAACTTTATTTACGAGTCTTGTAAAAATGTTGTTACATGCAAAAGAAAATTGGGTTTGAAGGATAGTTGATTATATCCCTTTTCCCTCCTTTATTCCATTACAATTTTTTCATAAATCTTTTATATTTTGGGAATATCATGATTCAACATCAACCTTACAAATGGTATTGTTGTAAGGCATGGATTTGGTGGTAACCAAGGATTACCACAAGTTATGTCTGGTCTATTTTCTATTTTATTAAAAAATGTTCAAATACATGTTTTGGAAGAAGAGGCGAAGTTGATTATGTATAGCCAAATAGCTTGCACATTGGACAAATACCTCATAAAAAGATATGTTGTAAGTTTAATTTTTACACAATATGTATTGTGTGAAAATGCAAGGTTGGTTTCAACAATGACCCTTTTTAGATCCTCAACAATGGTATTTAAATTTTTGGAGAGTAAGCATGACACTTATTGTAAAAAGTTTCTTCTTTGACTTTTTGCACAAAAGAATTTGAATGATCAATAGAAATTGATAAAAAAGATTTTTATCTCTCTCTATCTCTACACCTTTGAGTTTTTCCATCTTTCTATCTCTCTATCTCTTCGCCTTTAAGTCTCTCCATCTTTTTTTTATTTTTTATTTTTCTTTGTATGCCTATGTTTCTCTCCATTATTTATTTATTTATTTATTTCTATTTGTTTATGTCTTTGTTTCTATCTTTGTGCCTTTTTGAATAGTTGCCCAACCTAGGTGATGTTATATATTCCTAAACCAACAATGGCAATAGATGTATGAATTCAAAAATGATTGTTAGAGTTAGATGAAAAATGACTAACCTTGGATTAAAACCTGTCACAATACTTGTAATGTAGATATATTTCATTCAAAATCTCGTAGATCTACAAATTATTTCTTTCTTTAGCTACATTATGGTTGTTCTGACACCAAGTCCCTAAACCCACCATTGGTCATCAAAAAAAGGTTAACGAAAGAACATGAAATGACCTTCCAACTTGAATTAATGAATATCAAATAGCTCATTAGGCTCACTAGCTCATTGTGTTCAAGATCCAGGTAGATGAATACCAGCTTACTTTGAAGTCACCCTAAGCCATACCCCCAAAAACATGGACTCAAAATAAATGAGTTTTTGGACTAATGTTAGATCCTGAGCCACAAAATTTGAGCCCAAGCCACATCACGTTTTGGCCTGAGCATTTTGACCTAGGGTTAGAATTTTGTTGAGCATTTTGGCTTAGGGTTGGCATCTTTTTGGGCATCTTGGCCTCAGCTTGGCCTTTGGCTCAATCCTAGGGTTCCAGTACGACTTCTTCTGTATTCCGTATCCTTCACGGAAATCTTCAAAGAGCCGTGTGGATCACTAGAAGATTGCTTTCAGAGCCGTGTGGATCACTAGAACAGAGCCGTGTAGGAGTCTTAGAGAAGAAACCCCGAGAGGGGAGGGAGGCAGCGTGTAGGAGTCTTAGAAAGGTCTAAAAAGTCCACTCAAATCCTGTTTTTTTTACTGCTCTCTGTTTCTGATTGGCTAGATAGTTTGATTGATCCAGGTTCTACCTATGTACAGTCTCAGCTTTAGTTTTTTGGGTGGGGTTGGAAAAGAGTAATTAACTAAAACTTGGATGTGAGAAGTGGCCATAGTGAACCAGAAACCACCAGTGCACGATGGCGGATGGATGGTAAGTGGTCAGGAAACAGTTTTCTGTTTGCGTTTCAGTTTCCTAGCTAACCATGATGGTTAGCTCAGTTGCTTTTAAAAAAAAAATCTACCTACTAACAATTCACAAGCAGGTTGGTAATTAGGTAGATAATAAAAACAGCCCTTACCTATTTTCCTACCTATTTACCTACATAAGAGACCTATTTCCTACCGAATTGGTTACCAAGGTGAAACCAAATATTACCTCAGTTGAGGCTCATCACAACTGAGTAATAACCGGCATCCAGTGGATGGTGGGCTGGTGGGTGCTGGTTCACCGTGGCCGTAAGAAATCGTCTTGCAGGGTCACATGATGAGCACAGCTGGAGATGCGCTTTAAGAATCCGTAGTCCGTGGGTGAAGGACAAAAGGCGCATATTATTGAAAGCGGATTTCTTTACTGGTTTTGGATTGAAGGCTCCAGTACTTCAAGTTTGCTTTCTATCTTTTAGGGAGAACTAGAGTTCATTGAATTTGCTTGGGTTGCTGCCTTCGTATACCCAGGCTCTTTTTTTAGTTTCTCATTCTCTCTCTCTCTGCAGTAGCACTCAGAAGGTGCTCCTTCTCTAGTGTTGACCTTTCTTCTCCTCTCTCTACTCTCACCCCCACAACCCATCTATTTCTCTGTGCAGCAGCCGAGCTGCGTGCAGACAACCCAGTGTCCAGCTAATAGGCTTTGGGGTACTTCT
>Ga0116227_10008299_pt1 | contig 19693 bp, 18 predicted proteins | sample S1TSphgellanicum_FD_89693 | JGI IMG/M metagenome (GOLD analysis project Ga0116227, IMG submission 89693) | Host-associated microbial communities from peat moss isolated from Minnesota, USA - S1T2_Fb - Sphagnum magellanicum MG | ecosystem: Host-associated > Plants > Peat moss > Unclassified... | reverse complement strand
TGCCTGTTCTTCGCCGCATCCTAGACCCTGAGCGGAGTCGAAGGGGAAGGCCCCCCGCCTGATCATCCCCCCCCCACCCCCCCCCCCCCCCCCCCCCAAAAAAAAAAAAAAAAAAAAAAAAAACCCTCACCCCTCACCTCTTTCCACAACATTTGTCATTTACTAGGGGGGAGGGGGGGAATTGGAGAAAACCCTGGCTCAACCAGCCGCCTCTCTCGTCCCCAGTTTAGGGGAATGTCAGAGACGGTCCGGAGACGTGCCGGAGGTGGCAAAGCGGCGCAACTTACGGGAGGCCACAAAAATTGTGGAGTTGGGTTAGAGAATGTTGGTGTGTGTTACTGCAGCCTCGGAAAGCAAGCGACTTAGGCGGTAACAGATTGGGCACACTGCTAGTGACTTGTGAGCGCGGCGGCCGGCCGAGTAGCTGATGCTAGGCCGCTAAGTTGTAAAGTTGGAAACCGCCTTCCACAAGCAGCATCAGCCTTGGGCAGCCGCAGGTGCTACTGCCCGGAACAGCAGCAGCCGCTGCTGCTGCTGCTGGGTGACTGCGCGAGCGAGGGAGGGGAGTCGCAAAGAGGAGAGAGAGAGAGACACACAGAGAGAGAGTCGTCGCGAGAGAGAGTCGTCGCGAGAGAAGAGATTTTCTTCTTCTGTTGCTGCGCACTGTGTTGTGTCGTGTCGTGTCGTGTGGATTTTGTGTTGTGTTTGTGTCTGAATATTGTCTACTGTTTCTTCTGCTCTTCGCTGGCCCTTCAAAGCTTGTCGAGAGTGGCCGGGCATAAAAGAAGTCGCAGGCGAGGAACGAACGTCGAGAACCCAAGTACGAGAGACAGGCGAGCTTTAAGCGCCAGCCCACGCGCCTGTTGGAAACTAAAGGAGCTCGAGTCAGAGAGAGAGAGAGAGAGAGAGAGAGAGAGAGAGAGGCACAGTGAGGGAGAGACAGAGAGCGATTGCAGGGAAGAGAAGCAAGGAGGCGAGGAGGAGGAGGAAGAGGATTAGGATTTATATTTTTAGCTTAGCAGCAGTGGGACAGGAAGCTGATCGTGTGCAGTAGTGTCTCTTAGCATGGGGAGTGAACATGGCGGTGGAGCAGGGCTATGTGACACAAGGTTGCTGATACGGGGAGAGAGCGGGCCACTCTCTTCCTCATCTTACCACCATCAAGGAGCGGCGGCGGCGGCGGCAGCAGCGTATCAACACTACAACAAACCCACTGGTGGGTACCCAAGAACAAAACACTCTTGCACAACAACAACAACAACCAGAGAGTCGAAGTTCTCCTCTAGACCAGCTTACACTAAGTAAACAAACAGTCGGTCGCAGTCTCGACCCCGGAAAAAGCACACCCAGAACGAACAACAACAGCAACAGCAGCAGCAAGCCCTTCCGTCCCTTCCCCCTTTCCCCATCCCCATTAGGAAGCTAGCAAAACCCGCAGCAGCAGCGCCATTATTGCGGAATCTAGTGGCAGGCAGGCAGCCGGTGTGCACTGTGGGGCTGGACTAGGTAGGGCAGCTCGTGAGTAGTGCGGTAATGGGTAAATCGTACCAGAGCAGGAATCGGTAGCTCCCTTAAATGCAACAAAGCCGCCGCGCGCGACGAAGTTGCAGCTGCACCCAGTGCCATTCTCGACTCTCGCGATCGTGTTGTTACTGAACTTCTTCGTCGTCTTGTCTAGTCTTGTCTTGTCTAGTCTAGGCTAGTCAAGTTTAGCGGCCATGGCTTCTTGAACCTTCTTGGTGTTTTGTAGCAGTAGTTCTTCCAACGATTCTTCCTCTAGCTACTAGGTCTTCAGCTGGAGGACTCGCCGGATCAAAGGTCGAACAACATAACTCTAGTAGCTAGCTGAACACCCATCAGGCTTTTCAGGACTCGTGGTGCTGTTGCAGTTTTGTTTTGTTTTTGGTTTGTTGCTGCATCATCGTCGTCGATCGACTGTGTTTGTTTGTTTTTTTAAGGAAGTGCAGCATCTGCAAATAGGACAAGAAGTGTATGGCGGACTTGCTTTTAAAAGATAGTGCCAGCAGCGGTAATCTTGCTTTTTGTAGCAGCAGCGAAGTCTTGCCGGAAAGTCTGGGTGGGTGGCTTTCTCTTTTGTTTTGGGTCTAGCAGCTGCTTCGACGTCTGACTGTCTGTCTCTCGCTGAAGCAAAGCGTGGGCCGAGACTAGAGAGCCGGATTTTGCTGCAGGATTTTGCTGCAGGATTCTGCGGATGGGTTGTTGTTGTTGTTTCCTTCTTAGCAAGCTGGCGAGTATGTCATGAGAGCTTCATCACCGTCGGGTGACCTTGTGCTTTGTGTTTTGTGACAATGTGGGTGGGTTGAAGGAAGAAGCTCTAGCTAGTGTACGTCGCTTGCTGTTGCTGCCGTTGCTGTTCACTGTTTTGAGCAGTGGCAATGACATGCATGATCGTGTCCCAAAGCTGCTGCGGTTCTAAAGCTCTTGGTATTGTAGCTAGCAGATCATCAGCTCGATCATCCGGTCTTCTAGCAAGTATGAAGCTGCTGCTGCTGTAGGCCGCGAGGTTTGAGCTTCTTGGGTGCAAGCAGAGGAAGTTTGGTTTTGTTTTTGATGATCCAGAACGTCGTCCTGTCTTCCTGTCGTCGTCGTCGTTGTTGGAGGAGGAGGAAGCTAGAGAAAGGACAGGGCATGAGCACAGGAGAAGCTGGCAGATGCAGCTGCTGGGGTTGTGTGAAGTTTGATGCAGGGCGTGGTGTGTGTGTGTGTGACTGACTGACTCACTGCTAGCTTGCTTGCAGTAGGCGCATCGCTTTGTGGGGGAGCTGCAGCAACGCAAGGAGGTGGCATGAACGTGGCGGAGTCGATGGGGACGGCGCAATGTCTGCACAGCTCCATGATTAACGCCGGTCGTGCTCCATTCACGTCGGTACAGTGGGCTGAATTGGAACACCAAGCACTCATCTTCAAGTACATGATGGCCGGCGTGAATGTGCCGCCGGAGCTTCTGAATCCCATCCGGAAGAGCGTGGCATCTTTCATCCACGGCATGACTGCCTCTCACCACGCTGCAAACAGTAAGATGATGATCAGCTTGATCCCACCTCCCTCCTCCCTCCCTCCTCCCCCTCTTCTATCCATCTCTCTCATCATCCATGATCTAGTCCAGCTCCTCGTGATCTCCTACTCTACTAGCATCGCGACATGATCGATTTGCAAGACTTTCAGCTTGTTTGTGTACAATGCAGCAGCAGGAGCTCTTGCATGGACTCTTGCTTGCATTGCATTGTGTTGTTTCTGAAGCTCCGCAGCTCCGCAGCTCCGAAGCTCTCATCTACTGATTCTCGTTCATCCCTGTCTGTCTCTTGATCAGTGCGCTGGGGAACCATGCACCGAGGAGTGGCCAACAACACAGATCCGGAGCCAGGGCGATGCCGAAGAACGGATGGGAAGAAATGGAGATGCGGACGCGATGTGGTTCCGGATCAGAAGTATTGCGAGAGACATGTGCATCGAGGTCGGAACCGCTCGCGGAAACACGCCGCAGACGGCGGTGGCCAAGCAGGAAGCGCCTCAACGTCGTCCGGGGGGAATACTACAACAGCTACCACCACGTCCTCGACTTCGTCAGGCGGTGGCGGTTCTTCAGGAATCACGAACGTGGGTCCCATACGCGGCGGCGGCACTTCTTCCTCCTGCACACCTACCGGCAGCTCCTCCACCTTCTCCCTCTCTAGCTTCCAGCGTCCCTCCAACTTGTCCGTGAAGAGCTTCTCTAGCTCTCATTCTGCAAGCCCTGCAGGTGGATCCTCTCCTGCTGCCTCTTCTCAGTTTGGCCAGCTTCCCCCTGGCAGTCTTGCTTCCAGTCCCTCTGCAGGAGGAGGAGGAGGAGCTGCTTCCACCCACCTCACCAACAAAGACTACAGGTACTTCCCTTCAGTACTGTCTTTGAGCGTCTGCAGAGCTGGCTGGACTTCCTGTTGTTGAGCTTTCATGCAATTGATGGTTTTTTGGAGCTTGAATGTGGCAGCACTTGAATGTCGGGATCATCTGATGGTTTTCCTGCTGTTTCTGCTGAACTCCTGTTGTTGAGCTTTCATGCAATTCATGGTTTTTTGGCGCTTGAAGTTGAATGCACATGCAGTACTCGAATGTGGGGGGAGTGTTTTCGAGATGGTTTTTGCAGGTATTTCCAGGGTTCTATGATGAAGTCCGAGCAAGGAATTCATGGGTCTGAGCAAATGTTGTCGTCTGATGGAAGCACACTGCGAGGAGGAGGTGGTGGAGTTCCAGGTGGTCAAGATTCATCTTCTTCACAGATGCTTAGTAACTTGTCAAGGCTGCCATCAATGAACCAGTCATGGCACTCGGCCATGACATCCAAGGTTGGCCAAGCTCCAGGTGATTCAGCTAAGGTGCAGAATAATAGCAACAACAGCTCATCAAGCCTTTTGCACTACCATTCACCGCAAATGCGAGGTCTTCTGGGACAGGATTTTGGATTACTGCCAGAAACAAGTCAGGTGGATCATGTAACTCATGGTATGTCCCAACAACATCAGCAGCATCAGCAACATCAGCAACATCAGCAGCAGGCGTATCATGTGAGCAATGCATATGGGGGTGGTGGTCATGGTGCAGAATCGGTGAGTCATGTGGGGCGAGAATCAGAGGGACAGCCATTGCGGCATTTCTTTGATGATTGGCCTCGTGCCTCACGAGACCAAAGTGCAATGACATGGGGATCATCAGGTGTTGATGAATCCGAGCGCAGCAACTCTGACAACAACAACAATAACCTTACCATTAACACACATCATGGCGCTCCCAACAACAACAACAACAACAACACGCAGCTCTCCATCTCAATTCCCATCACTGCCTCTTCTTCAGCCGCCCTCTCTGCACAGCACTCTGGCAGCCCTCCTGCAGGCACATTCTCTATCTCTCATTTTGCAGCTGCTCCCTCCCGGCCTATGTTCCATGACCTAAAAAAATGATGATCAAGAAAGGCTGTAGTTAGTTTTACAAACAACTGCTGTAACCCAAACCCTAATTGAAGAATTCTATGCTCCCTGTGGACAATAGCTACACCCTTGGACTGACCCCACCACCCCACCCTTTCCGCCGCTCCCTTAACCTAGTGTGCAAAAATGCAGATTTCTGCTGTAGAGAACATGCATGATATGGGTGTTGTCACTACTCGACCACGACTCATGATTTCATTTGTTTATTGAGTTTTGTTCATTGTTGGGCTTTTGCAGGATGCAGATGAAGCGGTGATTGGGGGTAAGCCCTGCTTCTTGTCTTCTTCCAGAGTGTGTGTGGCATGCAAGTAAGCACTAGTGGCTTCCACCCCACCACCCCCCCCATCTTTCCATGGAGCAGCAGCAGATATAGTTTGTCCTGCTTTTCAAAGGGCTTGCCTGCCCACACACCGGCTTATTGCGAATCCAGAATCCAGAGTTGCTGATTGAGGAGGAGAATTTGAGTTCTGGGCAAACAAACAAACAGTGATCCAATTTTTGAGCATCATGGCACCCCCCACCTGCCCCCCTTGCACAAGGCGTGCCAGCCCCTTGCATCACAGCTTTGCCTTTGTGCTTCCCACCTACCCATCTGAGGCGGTTTGTACCCCACCCCCCAACCATTCCTGAATATCAATGCCAAGATGAGCACTAGTTGGTCACCTTCTTCTCCCAGAGCTACATCCATATGTCAAGCTTGCCACAAGGACATCCTAAATTTTCTGAGGACTGAGTGTGCTAGCAGCAGACATTTTTTGTAAAACTAGAACTACTTAGGTGGTGGTGGTATATTGCTCTTGGAGATTTGTGCCAATCATTTTGCTCATCACAAAAGAAAATTTAAAAAAAAAAAACAAACAATCAATTTCTGAAGAACAACTTTTGTTCTCTCCTTTCATTTGTACAGAAGAGGCGCTCACATGTTCAGGTGATTTTTGCACTTGCACAGAATTCCACAACCCTATTTCACTTTCTTACTTCCAAATTGTTTGAACTTAAATGTCACACATAGTACTTTACTATCTGTTTTTCATTCCCGACAGATGCTAAGTCCTTTGCAGGACCCAAAGTGGGTTTGGATATCTTTTTTTACAGTAAGGAATCATATGACAAAGTTGCTCCTTTTTCTTTTGTCAATGCAAAAATGAGCTGTAACAACAACACAGCCAAATTGTAGCTCTGAGGATTGAAACTTCAAGTAACAACCTAAACCCTAAAACCCATTGTAGATGATGGGCTTAATTTCACTTTGGCATTTCTTCTTCAGACATTATGCTACTTAGGGGTTTACCACCAGAGCAAGATGAGGGGGATGGATGGTGGGTGGAGAGGAAACACTCCCAATAGCCCTTAACCTATTTACTAACCCAGATCTACATGCATCTACTTACCTACTAGAATCCTCTTGTCCTACCTACCTACCATATCTACCTACATGACCCATTTCTTGTAGGATTGGTTACCAAAGGCGGAACTGAGTCAGAAGGAATGGGCTTTCTTTCAATGGATGGTGTGCTGGTGGCTGTTGGTTCACTCGGAGCCTCTGTATACATGGATAACACAAGGCTTGACAAGTCATTTGCCAATTGCACACAGATGATGAGCTTGTTGGTATTGTTCTTACACTTGTGTGAAGGATTCATGCTGCTTTGCAGAATGGGATCACAACTGGGTCTTGGTGGAGGGTTTTTTACATTTCAGAAAAATGAAAAATTGTGCAACTTTTGGGGGTTGTTTACTGCTCTCTCTTTCTTAAGTAAAGAAAGCAAAAGTGCACTTAGTGATTGAAAGGGCTCAAACTTCAATAACAGGCTTAAAAACAGTCTTTTATATATTGCCTTTTTTTGTCTTTTCTGTGGAGTATGTTACTTGTGATGGCCGACCAGAGTTTCTCATCCCCAAAAAATTGGATTCCATGGCTTGGATTTTCTCATGAAATACTTTTAACAATGAAATTTTTTTTTGGACAATTTTTGTTTTTGGGGCACTAAGTTATTGATGCAGAAGGAGAAGGACTCACAAGAGTCTGGGCATCAGTAATCCTGGGGACCCAGTGATCCCACAAAGTGTCTCTGCATTAAAGCAACAAATTCCATTAGCTTCACACTTTTGGACTTGCGGTTCAGTAGTAACAAACTGTTTGCAAACACTTTGAAGATTAAAGAAAAGCAATTTTCAAGTCCTTACTTTAACACTTTGAAGACACTTGTAATATCTGAATTTGGGGGAAAAACAACAACAACAAAAAAAAAACCCCATGTTTACAGAGGCATGGAATTTTAAGTCTGACACTTGGGTCCCCCTTTCCTTTTAGAGTCAGGTTCTGCACTTTCTTCAATGTCTAGGGAAGAAAAAAAAACCCCATTAATATATTGTTTTTGCCTTGAACCATACTCTACACACACACACACACACACACAAAAAGTTCTCCTTTTGTGATTTCGCAATCTTTGAAACCTGATAAAGTGTTGAGGAAGCAGCTGGCTTTTAAACTAGGTAACTAACCGACAGACTGGGAACAGGTTGGCTTAGTTTGATCCCAAATAGTGAAGGCCTAGATGAATGGGGAAAGCTCTATCTACACTTCCAGTTTTTGACTCTCATGATTAAAAGATTCACAAAATCCGTAAGGCAAAAAAAAAAAAAAGTTTATACATTCATACACAAACAAAAAATTCATGGACACCACAACGAAAACAACAACATCAACAATTACAGCTATCAAAATGAATTTTGTGTAAAAGGGTGTTCAGAAGAGAAGAGTTGATTAGTAAACAGTTTATCCTTCCTAGGAGACAGAGAAAATCCATTGTGTGTTGATAGATAGGGAAGATGGCAAGCAAAATAATGACAAACCCAGTTTACAGAAAACATAGAAATTGCTCACACACACACACACACACACACTGGCAGGAAAATAATAATAATAATAATAAAATTGTTATAATTTTTTCAAAGAAAAATTGTTTGAAAGACCCATGATCGGGATGAACTTAGTTGTATTATGAGTGTGTGCAGTAGCAGTGTACTTTGGAAAAAACTGTGCAAAAGAGACAACAATAGAGAAACCCAAATGAATTGCAAATCCTTAATCTCACCATATCATGTTATATTGTATCACCATTTTATACAAAACACTCCAGACATGTACGTACACACTACAAACCCATTGCTTTACTTAGTTGTCAGCTACATATAAGTTGCACAAAGATTTGCAATTTAAAGACATAATATTATGGCAAATATTATGCACGGAACTTCTGTTTTCAATGGTCAAATACTATATGTGATTCATGTACCTCACCAACAATAAACCTGGACTTTCAAATCTGTTTGTACTTGTTTTTTGAATTTTCTGGCTCTTCTGGAAGCACATCTTGATTACTACTGTGTTTCTTTGGCTGGAGGAGTTGTTGGGTCCCTCTCTCTCTCTCTCTCTCTGTGCTGTGCAGTGGTCTCCTGCACCCAAAGATGATCTAGAATGATCTAGTGCTTTGAGCTATACTAATAGTTTATGCAACTTCTGCGTGTCTGGACTGCTTCCTCTTCCCACCATGAACCTACTCAGATTCTGGTCATTGTCCAGTTCCTGGATGATGGTGATGATGATGATGATGATGGTGATGATGGCCAGTTGGCCCATGTTCATAGTTTAGTCTCTTGAAGAAATCTTGGATTTTATCAGGCCAGTCTACAGTTGGAACCCGAGAGACTTTTTAGCTACTCGAGGACTTGTATGTGAACTTGAGTTCATGGGGTCTTCAGACATCCAGCCAGATTCTGGAGGGAGAGAGAGATTGTGTGCCCATACCTTTTTTTATATACTAAATGTCTCTGAGATAATACATGTACGTACATACATCCTTCCTTATGTCATGAGTATGAATCAAAAAGAAAAGACGATCTGAGTGGTGAGAAGATTCAAGCTGAATTAACTAAATTTATATGTATACGAATGTAATGCACAATTGCACTCCAAAGGGAAAAAAAAACATCTTGAAGTCATGAGCAGTGAGGGCAGGTGCTTGAACTGCTTGGGAACTTGTCATTGCTGGAAGCTGGCTCGGTTATAGATATCTAGGGGCTTCCTGATTCATGAGTATATTTGAAGTGATGCAGTTCTGTGTGCAAAGCAGACATACATCCTCCCAGAAAGAGTTTTCTATGCACAAAATAAACAAGTGCTGAATTGTAGTGAGCTTTGTCTACATGTGTGTGCTGTGCTCTCTCCACCTACATTTTGTCTTTTCTTGCTTGAAACAGTGGAAATGCAAATTGGGGTTACAACCAAAAAATCTCTTACAACAACAACACAGTGTTCCAAATATCAGGGAAGAAAAAATTATACCCATCAAACTCATGCTATTCCTTCTTGACCAGCTATATATATATATATTATGTAACAAGAGCAAGATCATGTAGCCCTGAGAAAGAAATGTCCAACAAGTGGTGGACTTGTTCTTAATCATCTGCTGTTGGTTGGCCAGACTAATTCAAAGGTATGAAATTGTAGGTCAATTTGTGCATCTGAGATGGAAGAAATTGTAAGCAACAAGTCTACTTCCACTCTACATAATGAATGATAGCTTGGCAAAGTGGATATAAAACAGAAAACCACTGGAAGTACAAACGAGTGCTAGTCACCACGTTGTCCTCCTGCTTATGTTGCTGCTGCTGCTGTTCATGGGTTTCTCTGCAACAAGCCAAAATCTTTGCTTCAACAAAAGGATGATGAGGATCACAAGGTCACTTCATCAAATGACTCAACAAACTCCCAACTCTTTTGCATTCAGATCTATGCACACACGCGCGCACACACACACACACACATTCTACTTAACCTCACACCATACCCATTAACAAAGTTGAAAATTGAGAATCTCTATGCAATTTGGACTTAGTAGTAATATAATTCACAAAGAAATTTTTATGAAAGTTTTGATTTCCATCAAGTGAATTGAAAATTGAGAAGTTATGTCTATGAAACATGAACTAGGTAGTAGTAGTAGTAGTATAGAAAAGAGATTTTATGCATTTTTTTTTTTCAAAAGTCCTTTTGAAATTATATATATATATATATATATATAATTTTTATTTTTTTTCAATTTTTTTGGCCCAAAGCATTTTTTTTTCAAATCTTTAATTGGCTTTCTATTCATTTGGACATTAGGGGATTTTCTTTTAGGATTTTCAAATTTCATCTACCACATCAAATGACATCAATATTTTTTGATATTGGTTTTGATTTAGGTTTGGGAAGATTCATAAGTGGATGAACATTTAGTGATAAAAAATTACATAAGTGAAATCCTAGAAAATAACAACCATATCCATTTTTTAAGAAATTAATGCATTTGTATGGGACTTGTATAAGCCCTTGTATTTATAAAAAATCAACCACCATAGAGTACATATATGTCATGCGTTCCAAGGTCAGGGCTTACAACTATTGCTATGACCATATTCACAACACATAGCATAAAAATACCCTAATTAGTACACCACATCCAAACCGCCCCCCCTATCTGGGGATGAGGTCCCATGAAGCCAGATAACATTGTAGAACTACTGCCATCAATCCATTAAGGTGAATCCTTCAGTTCCAAGGTAAAAGGATCATTAGGCCACATGTAAATGTGAGCCCCATTGTTAATCGCCTATATGGAATCCTTTGCATCCTTAGCCAAAGGTGAAACATTTTAGGGAAAAATCTTAGATTAATCTTATTATGTTACTACAAAAACCACATCTATTAGGTGCACCAAAGGCAAAACCATTTGCTAATTGATACTTGGTCCAAGGGCAGTGTCAAACATGCCATGTGCCATCCTCTTGAACATTAGTCACAAACCCACATAGTGGCAATTCATGCGGATTGCCCACACAACATGCATAGTAAACCAATAGGTATAATGGCAAAGGATGGGTCAAAATGGCCATCCACATTGGGAAAATGACATGGCACACAATTATGCACATGGTCTTTCCATGTTTAACCATCTTGACCCTCCAACAACAATACTCCGAAAGGTAGGACCTTCCAAACATGCAAAATCACACAACCTATAGTTACATCCAATGTGGTGGGTGTTGTTTGCTACAAGTAAACATAATCCCCTAGCTCAAACCTACAAACCTGAGGTCAATAACCTTTTCCATGCACTATGGCATACCAAAACGTATTTCGATGTTAAACAATTGCCAAATTCTCCATAGCCATAGGCATCACCCACCTGAACAAAACAACCCGCTACTCACATGCATGAACCCACATTGAAGGATCATCAAAATTAATCACAATCATAACATTGCATCGAATGGAAATTGGTAGTTCAAAATCCCAACCGAATAACAAAATATATAGTGAAAAAGATGCCAATGAGGCATGTTGACTGAACCTATATCCCATGGCCAACCATGATAACTATAAATCCCAATTTTGAGTGTGGCCGTTTTGAAGGCCATACTTCCACAATCCTCATTTCACCATTTGCACCATTCGTTCGGCCAACCCAACTGCCTCAGGATGATCTTGTAAAGTAGTTTGATGATCTATTAATGATTTTTCACACAAATCCTGGAAATCCTTTCAAAATTTTGTACTTCGGTGAGAACCTCGATTGGAACACTAAACCTATTGAGCATTTTGTCTAAAAATACATATGTAGCTCCCTCACTACTACAATTTGGCAAAGGCATTGATTCCAACCACTTGGAAAAATGTTTGGTCATAACCAAAACATAACGGTTATGTTGAGGTGTCAAATTCAATGGGTTGACAAAATCCAAATTCCATTAATAACTTAACCCCATAATCAATAAGGGCTGTAGTTGGGGTGTTGGTGTGTTGAATCATGCCCATACTCGATCATACATCACACACTAAAATTTTTTTTGCTAAACTTGTAATCACATCCCACGCCACTAGTATTATGCTTGGAGCAAACTGTAGGTTTGTTGGAAACCCAAAATGGCCCAATTTTTCATGAACATGTTGTACAAGGCCCTCACATTATTTTAAACGTGGTACTATTCATACTCGCCCATCTATCCACACATGTAATAAGGAATTACTTTCCCATCGAAACTATTTCGCCCTGTGGACAACCCGATTCCGCTCCTTGGGTGTCACTCCCACCAGAACCTCACCCCCCTATAGATATGCCATATCAAGTAATTCTGGATGGATCTCTAAGGCACTATTTCCTTCTAATTCATCATTGTCATTATGGGAATTCCCACCACCCATGTTGCCTTAGGGTACATCCCTAAAACACCCCAACAACATACATAGGTATGTAGAAGCATACCACCTAGCACAATTTCCAAATCCACCTTTCCATGCCACCTAACACTTGTGGTATCCTCCTCACTAGAACTTGGACTCCGACTTAACCCATCAACATCCTGATTAACCCTACCAATCTTGTGAACAATATCAAAATCATATTCCTGTAGGATAAACTTGGCCAACTTGCATGTGAATCAACTTGATTCCAACAAAAAATTTAGGGGTTGGTGATTGGTAACCAAAGTAAATGGGCTACCATACAAATAACACCAGAAAGAAGAAACCGCCCAAACAACAATGAGGCACTCCCCCTCATATAAGTTGTACTTCACCTTTGTTTTGTTGTTGGACCAATTGGCATATGCCACCACAAACTTTTGACCATCATCATTTAGTTGGGTAAGCACAACTCCTAGCCCTAAGGTATTCCAATCAGTATACAATTGAAAAGTTCATCCTCAAATGGGTCGCCTCAAGATGGGGGTTCAGGAAAGTTAAGCCTTCAATTCCTAAAATGCCTATTCCTACTCCTCACCCCAAAATACTTTTGGTTGATCTATGTCAACCTGGTCAAAGGTTTAGCAATTTTGCTAAAATCCTTAATAATAATTACACAAGCCTAAGAAGGTTCATAACCAACTAACATCTATCAGTTGGGGCACTTGTGAAATGGCCTCAACCTTGGCCTTCTATACCCCTAATCCACTTAGATAAATCATGTGACCCAGGTATTCCACTTGTGTCTGGAAAAATCAACACTTGCCTGGATGAAGCTTAAGGTTATGATCCTTAAGTTTTTCGAATATTTCCTGTAGATGATACTTATGATCCTCTAATGTTGGGTTGAAAACAATAATGTCATCAATGTAGCATTTGACAAAACCAAGTCCTGCCAACATTCGATCCATCACCCTCTGAAATTCTACAAGGGCATTCTTTAAACCAAATGGTAAAAATTGCCATTGGTACAAATAATCCTTCCCATGAGGATTGATTCCCCAAAATATTATATTAACCTTATCACCCTCCCTTAATGGTAACTAATGATAACTAGATGTCAAGTCCAAACTATTGAAAACCTTGGCCTGAACAAGGGCATCAAAGATCTTTTCTAGTAAGGGCATGGCATATTTTTCTGAATGCATGTGCTTAATGACTAGGTGATATTCCCCACACATGCGCCATTCCGTCTAATTGCCAAAAATATCTTTCTTGGCTAGCATCATTATGGTTAAAGCATACTCACCTCTCAACAATTCCACTAAACTTGCATCCAACAACTCTGTTGTCCAAGCTTGAACCAAGGCCCTATCCATTTCACTCAACTTATAAGGTCGTCTAAAAATAGGATTAAGGACTTCATGTCCTTGCAACTATCCCAATTCTTTCAAATTGAAGGTAAAACAACCAACATGATCCTGCAATAGTTGTCCTATTGCAGCTCTTCCTACACCTCATCTCTTGTATATCATGCACTTCATCTCCTATAACTATAGGACCAATATCTGGCTCCCATGTCTCTTCGGTCACCTGTACTTTGGGTTGAGACGATGGAACATCTCCAACACCCAAGGTTGAAGGCGAAGCCTGTGATTGCTATGCAGAAGGTGGCATAACACCAAAATGCCTTAGTGCCCCCACATAAAAAACCTCCTTCCCAGTACCCATAAATCCTTGATCCCATAAGTGCCAAGGATGACCCCCCCTTGCACCAACATAGTTGACCCATATGTAGGTGCAACAAAAGTAGAGGAGGGGTGGGTGGGTGGGAAAGACTATGCAAATCGGACATGTTTAGCCTAACAAAGGTTAAAGATCCATGTGAGACAAGTAAGATCCATAACTTGTCCTAATATTCGTTTATAAGTATTTTCGAAAAGTCCTCACATAATTGTGGTGCCTGTGTGAAATCCCATGACTCATTTTCGTTTATCAGCATTGGGCTCCTCCATCTTGGATGAGTTGGCATTTCAAATCATGTTTGGATTGCCCATGGGGAAATCTCAAAATAGTAGGTAATGTTGCCCGAGGTAGGCTAACCCTATTGATTATAGTTAAAGGTGGTTGATCATTGTGCTGAACGACATAAAAATGTCGTCTTAAATCCAAAATGTCATCCACTAAACATGTGGGTGACCTTGGAATGAATCGATATGCGCTTTGAAGCACCTCTAGTGAAACTACGTTAGTCCATAACCATCAAAAGTGGTGGGCATGTGAACCAACTACTATAGCATCTACTTGCATTAACTCCATGATCCAAGCCTTAATTTGTTGTCATGTTGCTAATACAACTAGTTGAGGATCCCCCAAAGGTGGGACATTTTCCAACACATATGCACATGAATGTAGCTTAAAGGTTTGCAAATATTGTAGCACCTGAATCAATTCCTAGAATAACTTTGATTTGGGGTTGAAAAGTCCTTGACTTGTGCCAACTTGTGATAGACCTTAACACAACCATCTTAATATGACTAGGTCCACTAGTCTGATCCTATTTAAATCCTACATTCCAACAATGTGATGTTGTTTGATAAAGCACGTTGGTAACCTTGGATTGTCAATGCGAGCAACAATTCAAGATGATATTATCGTAGCACCATAATATGGTGCATGGAAGCTTGTCGAGTTTGAGGATCCTTTTCCACATAATAGTATTAGCAAATCATGATGTCAAATTGAAGGACCACTACAAGGCTGAAATTAATGCCTCCAAAAAGCTCTACCAAGCAAATCCCATCTTCGAGAATATGCCATCGAATAACCCTAGAATTCAAAGGTCATAAACTAGGTGGTCCATGGCCTGAATCTATAGGTACTTGTGGGCTTTGTGACGGCAAAGTGTGCCAAGCCTAATGAATATAATGTCTGGTTGATACCTAAAGCTCCAACAACGTTCCTCATGATGGTGGAAGATCACATGATGAACCTTGAATGAATGGCCCAACTTGGGCACTTGGCATTTTTAGTTCATGAGTGGGGGGGGGTTATCCATAGCATGGACATTCCCCTCCAACAAATCAAAATCATGGGGAAGCTTTGAAAATCATGCTAACATCGTTGAATTGTTGGATTTTCTTGCATGCTCCCCAATGAAAGTAACTAATAAAAAAGCCTTACAATTATTTTTTGTTTACCATCCTAGTCGATAATAAATAATCTCCTCCCAAAAATCTAGGGTGACTCCCAAGGGGTACTTAAATGACGACCTTGTGCTTGGTTATCCCTTGAGTTCTTTTTGACTTACCCATTAATGTCAAAATCTGGTATGGGCCTGGCTCCAAATCAACATCGGTCAACCCTAGACCCTCCACTACTATTTTGTCTAACATTAAAGGTTGAAATCCTAAATCCAATAGTATCTTGTGGGGTTAGTAATATTGTCCCAAAACCCCTTCATGTGAAAAACACCTTCCTAATTCTGCACCACTATTACTCTAGGTAGAACCCTTGTTCGATCAATGGGTGGACGTGCTAGAAATTCCTAGAGTTTGGCTACTGCATCATGCCAAGGTGGTACCACCATAATAGGTGGTTGGCCAATAGGTAGTCCGTTGACAGGTGGACCAACAGGTAGGTCAATAAGTAAATGGTTGACATGTATGTCACCAACATGTATCTGACTAATTGGTGGTTGGCTGAATAAGACCTCCTAGGAATCCTCGACAAGTGTAGTCCCCATCCTTGGTGTATCCATGCCATCACAAAATGTGGTTGCCATCCGAAATATTATAACTGGTCAGAAATTAGGCATAGCCAAAGTTTTAGCGAAAAACAATGATATTTGGCACACCAACTTAGCCACCCCCAACACACTATTAAGTGATTGGGTTCTTGAAGTGGAATCGAACAATCTAGTGGTCATAACCAATTCCCTACTAGGGTTGGATGCGTCCATTGAGGTGCAGACTGTGTCACTCAACATGAAAAACTATAGTAGACAAATTTGGCACTAGGCCTCCCCATAATAAGGATCTAATCTTTCATTAACACCTCGTGGTTCTTGCACTTGAGCACTTGCCCTAATAATTGGTGTAGTTGTTGAAACCTTTACTAAGGTTTTGTCATCGGCTACCCTTGAAACATGATCATTGAGAATACTTAATTTGATCCCATTTGGACCTATTGGCCCTAAGAATTTTGCCCCACAAAAAAATCTAAGGTCAAAACCCTGAACTAAAAAATCATTTGGCGTAGGTGCTATGGGTTTCATTTGTGACACCATGTTGGATGCCATATTTGTCACCAGTGCCTCCAAACATGCAAATCATGCCTCCATGGCATTGGGTTGGTTTGGAATTGACTTGGTGGCCGACCTTTTATTGGTCGCACCTTTTGCCTTTTGGCCTTTGCCAAAACATGGGGACTTCCTTGCATTTCCCATCTACAAATGACTTTGCCGTAACTCTATATGAAGTGTGAAGCAATGATTTACATCATGGCCATACACCTTGCAATGGGAACAAGGTTGGTTAGGATTTGGGTTGGAGGTGGTCGCTTAAAGAGCATTAGGGCAATCCTTCTTTTGATGCGGCCCACCACACCTCTAACATTTGTTTTTCCCCCCTTGTTTAATAGTGTAGGACGAGGAACCCCCAACCAAGTTCCTATTTAGGCCCCTTGCCTTTTGATGGTGTAATTTTAAATGCCTAACCATGTGACTGTTGAATCGATGAAATAAGAAAAGGTTTTAGGGTTTCCCTACTAAGCCCTAGGGTAATAACCTTTTCCTCCACCATGTTGAGCTCAATATGTTCAAATACTTGGAAATCTAATGCCAATGTGGGTTGAGTAGGTTAGGTGAAAACTATGTTTCGTACTCATTGCCTTAGATCCTTTTCCAGGATCCCATACTAAAACTAGATAGCCTATGCCTCCATGACCCCTTTGATCACATTGATCAACCTTCACATTTGCATGTATGCTTCTCATAAACTCTCATGGGGTTAACGCTAAAACTTCTGCATTATACAAAGTTCTTCACACCTTGGTAATTGGTGCAAAGCTTTTCAAAGAACTTGGTGATAGGGTTAAAAGTAGGAAGAATCCATGCCCTAATAGCCAGATTATTACCATTGCCCCAATGAATGGAAGGACCCACACCAACCCTTGTGATAATGGTCGATGGGGTAGGTGTTGACATAGCTAGCCGACCCTTGGTGATAGAAAATAATTTGGCGATTAGTATTGGCCCCATTCCTCAATGTCAGTTTCATGGGCAACACAAAACTTGTGATAGTCATCCATGGGCAATCCTTCCAAATATTGGAATAAACCCTTCCATGCCAAAAAATGTGTAAATTATTGTGAATTCCGTAATTACTACATATCACACTAGGTATTGAACTCTCGGATGAAATCATCCAGTTCAATGGTGTTGACTGCCCTTGAAAATCAACATGGTTTTTTAGAGGTGCAACACATGTCCTCCATGTCCCATACAAGTGGTACCAACATTATTAGTGGTAGTTATGTGTCAAAGTATAAGGAATCTCCTTTAGGTGATAATGTAAATGGGATAGGTGGTTGAAACTACACCCCTCACCTAGTAAACTCTCTAGCAATCTTGTCTTCAAAATCCAGATCCCAACACCCATCCATGATGAAACCTAACCCTAATTCGAGTTTCCTTTAAAACCTTAAACCTGTAACCTTGAAACTCTATAACCCCATTGTGACAAAGATTGCTACACTTGTATCGACTTAACTAATCTTCTAGGAAAGTTGACATGTTGCGACTTTCCCTGACCTTAAAATCCCCCAAACTAGAATGGTGACCAAAGTTGCTGCACCTATACAACTAGGGCATTACATCCACAAAAATGTTATACGAGGCCAAACACGCACTTGGGGCCTTCAAAACCATAGAAACAACAAATGTGATTTCATAGGTCATTACTTCGATCTCATTGCCACAACGGGTTTATTGGTCATCAACTTGATTTCACCCAACAACAAAAATAAGCACCAAGTACAACCTACTCGCCACTAAACCTTAATATCTATGTTTGGGAAAATCAGGGGTCAAGTAGGACCTATTTAGTAATCAGAGTTGGGTGATAGCCTTGTCCCATATTTGGCCATTAACCACACCAATTACAACCTTTAGGCTCACTGCGTGATGCAATCAACATACATGGGAAGGCTCGTAACCTTTTACCTAGAGTTTTTTACTGAATAATATGCACAAATATGTAAAAATTCATCACACAAGTTTGTGTTTGGCTCGTGATGTAGTTTGAAGGCACGCAACCTAACAAATTTCCTTACCCCCTAATAATGAACTGATAATCCCAAACATAAACATAGGAAATAGGTGCAAAAATCGATAACAAAAGGGGGAGGAACTCTTTTACATATACATGTTTCCACCTTTGTAAGCTTCGTTTAAAGGTTTACAACAACAGGTATGCAAAATTCAAAAGTTGATGATGCGATTTAATGATGTGACATTCCACCACTTGTGGGTATCAATAGTTTTTACATGTAAATCACCCGTGTATTGCTCATGTGTTTTGTGCCTTCTTGCACACTTCATGCCTCCTTACGACCCTTGTGCCACACCACTAGAAAAGGGGTTGGGAAATGACCATCCAACAATCTAGTTGAAACCTTTTAAAATGATAGCCTCCTTCACCATAAGAACAACAGTGAAGACAACACTCAAAACATGTGTAGTATGTGGGAGATATCAATTTTTAGGATTTTATGTGAAATAAATCCCCAAAATAGGAAAATTAGTCTTTTGACTCTCAAAATCATAATTTCCAAAAATGGCTACAAGCCCACTGATGTGTAGAGCTTGCCAAAATTAATCCGATGACGTGAGAATTGTTGAAATCCGAACTCGTATGTAGAAGATATGGTTCATTGAAAATCACGGATCGATGAAAACCCTCCACTCGGATGAAAACTGAAAAAATATAAATAATAAATAAAGTGCATAAATTTTCCAAACCTGATTATTAGGTTTGGAAAACAAAAAAATAAAATAAAATAGTCAGTTCAAATTAAACCCGAACTTGCCCCCCTTACCTGAACTTACCCTTAGTTGCCACATGGCCCTTGAACCTCGAGATCAAAAATTCAATTAAAAAAAAAAAAACAAAAGTGGCCCGAGGTAGGTTTAGATCGAACCGTCCTAGCCAGATTTTCCTGGGCCTCGCTTGAACCTGGTGGGCCATTGGAGCCTTGTCAAATCGATAAGCCCAACCCGCAGTTCAACTGAACTGAAGTTTAACAACAATTGCTATTGAAGCTTCATGGCTCGTGTGCATGCGTAAGTGTGGTATGCATGAATGTGTTACCGTGTTGCAGCATTGCACGCCTACGGAGCCCGCCCCCCCCCCCCCCCCCCCCCTTTCTTTTCTTTTTCTTTTTATTTTTCACTAACTACAGACCTTACTACCCTCCTCCT
>Ga0116227_10008298_pt1 | contig 19693 bp, 16 predicted proteins | sample S1TSphgellanicum_FD_89693 | JGI IMG/M metagenome (GOLD analysis project Ga0116227, IMG submission 89693) | Host-associated microbial communities from peat moss isolated from Minnesota, USA - S1T2_Fb - Sphagnum magellanicum MG | ecosystem: Host-associated > Plants > Peat moss > Unclassified... | reverse complement strand
TTAAACAATATTTATTTTTTTTTTTATATTTTTTTCTTCAATATTAGTAATTTGAATTATTTTTCCTTTTTTTTTTTTTTTTTTTTTCAATATTGTGATGATGTTCATGCATAAAATGAATGAACTAAATTTGGCTATAAACAAAATATGAAAGTCAAAATTTTAAGATTTCTTTCTACATTTATGGCTACATATTATAGCTTGATATGTAATCTGATGATTTTTTTAAAAAATTTTGAAATTTGGCAACTAGAAAACCCAAAAAAAATTCCTTGATTTTTGCCATTTTGAAAAAAATAAAAATCATCAAATGGCAAAAATTCAAGCCAAAAAAATTCTGAGTCAATCCCTGCCAGTGACACAATATCAATGTTTCTCTTTTAGTTTGAAATTTTGTGATGTAGCCCCAGTGGCTGTAGCCATAAGATAATTTAGCCAAATTTGGCTATAAACAAAATATGAAAATTTAAAAAAAAGAAATTAAGCATCCTTCTATATTTTTGGGTTATCTAGCTAGTACCGTGGATGCAGAATCTGGTGAATCTTTAAAGAATTAAAATTTTGCCAAATTTGGTGGTCGATTAGAAACCCCAAAATGTCCTTCCTCTCTCCTTTTGTTGGGGCACTTTTGAAAGGATTTTATTTTTTTTAATGAATATAATAATAAGCGGCAATGACTTGCAAGTGACAATTTGTTAAATATTCTGTCGTTTTGTCTACAAGAGTATCAATCTCAAATCATTTTGTCTGTGAAAAGTGTTTGCCTCACATGCAGTTTACACTTTTGAAAACGTTGTAAATTTGCATCATTGAACCTGACACGGTATATAATAAATTGGAAAACTGAGTTATGGCAATAATTGGGTAGTCGAGCAAAGGAAGAGAGTTCAAAGTTCAAATGAAGGTTTTCCACAAGCAGCCCTTTTTTGTGCTGGCTATGTATAGCCAAAAAGCACCCCAAAAAAAAATTAAAAAATCAAGGAAAAACTTTGCTGAGAAATGATTTTTTTTTTGAGATTTTCAGTAGCCAGAATTCAACCAAATTTTAAGAAAAATTGTCAGATTTCTATACATGGTTCAAGAAGAGTAGCCAAAAACAAAGAATGATGGTTTTTTTTTTTTCATATTGAGCTTGTAGCCAAATTTGGCTAAGTCTTCCTATGAACGATTCCACTTTGAGGACCACATCACAAAATTTTTGCTCAAGAGAAAAAAGAAACCCATTGTTGTGAAGTTCTTCGTTTTGTTTTCACAAAACCTTCAGTTTTGTTTTTGACTAGAAATTTGGTTAGAAATTAAATGGGAGATTTTTGTAGTAAGTACAACACAAAACCCACCAACAATCAATCATGGTTCAATAATAATGCATGAAACCCTAAAAGGCATACCAAAGTGTTGAAACCACACAAGGCTTGATTAGTCTTTGGACTTTTCAAGGGAAGAAAGAATGGGTAAGCTAACCATGATTTATTTTTTACTACACCCATTGAACCCTAGCTTTTATCTCAGTTCTCCAAATTAAGAGCTCTCCTTTGAGCTCTTTCTTTTGATCAAACCAATTGATTTGTCCTTGAGTCATAAAATTTTTAAATAAAATTTTTAAAAATTATTTTAAAATAATAAATTTTATTATAAAAAAAAAAGAAACAGACCAACACTAGTTTTTATCATAGGACCAGTGCTGGTTCACCCACAGCTTCAGGATCTCCAATTCTTACATTGAATGAATTGGGGATTTGTGAAGCCACAATTTTGCAGTGCAGTGGAGGCAGCCCACTCCTGAGCTTGTTCTTTTTTGGCAGGTCATACAAGTGAGCAGAAGAACTCCACAACAAAGTACACCCAAAATTTAGATCAATGGTTTTTGGTACCAACCAATGCAGGAAAAAAACCCTAACCCTAACCCTAAAATTTCACACATCTTGTTGTGGTTCAATAGGTATAAAATTTTCTTTTGGGGTTTCATGCATTTGAAAAAGTGGATGATTTGGGAATCATCATAGCCAAGGATTTTTATTTTCTTCTCTTTTGCCCATGTTTTTTTTCTTCTTCTAATTGCCCTAATACGTGGACAAGTCGACTTTTTTGCACAACATGAAACTTGGTGGAAACCGATGACAAGTGGACTTTTTGCACAACATGAGGAAAATTGGTGGAAATAGGTGGACAAGTGGTCTTTTTATATGGGTTTTAGGGTTTAGGACAAGTGGGTTTAGGGTTTAGGGTTTAGGACAAGTGGGTTTAAGGTTTAGGGTTTTGGACAACACAAATCTTTGGTAAAAATAGGTGGAAGAATTGATAGTAAAAAAAGAAGCCTTCCGAGATGATGAAAACTTGTTAATCATCAATAAAAACAAAGCACCCTAAGAAGGGAAAGAAAAAGGTGCAAGATGAAAGAACCCAAGTCCTTGCAAAACGAAGAATCCTCCAAAGAGGGGAGAGAAGAAATACAAGATGGAAAAACCCCAAGTCCTAGCAAACGAAGAATCCTCCAAAGAATGTGGATTGCTAAGGGAACGGGGGAACAAATCAAGTACCCAAAGGTTAGTGACTTATTTAGGCTACCTACCCTCATATCTATGGGTGGATGGGAAGGAGACTTTTAGGGTTTAGGGCTTGGGGGTATTTAGGGGTATTAAAAGGTATGAAAGGGTCTACCCAACTTCCAAAGGGTATGTCTAGGTCTTAGGGAGTCTATGTAAGGTCCTAGGGTTTGTCTAAGGCTTTAGAAGGTCTTTTGAAAATGTTGATTTAGGGTTTGTTTAAGGGTCGTAAGGTTTGTCTATGGTTTTAAAAGGTCTTAGAGGGTTTGTTTTGGGTCTGTGTAAAGGTCTTAGGGTGTCTGTTTAGGGTCATAATGTCTGTCTAGGGTGTTAGAGGGTTTTCTTTTTCTTTTTCTTTTTTTTCTTTTTTTTTGGGTTGGGGGGGTGGGGGTTGGGTTTTTAAGATGGCTTCAATAATGATGCTATTTTAGTACTGTCTTCTTTTGGCTCTAAAAGATGACTTCTTTGTTGACTAGGTTAGAACTTAGGAGTGGAGTTTTTTTTAATTAATTTAATTATTTTTATTTTTAAATAATATAATTTAAATAAATTTAAATAAATTTTTATTTAAATATAAATTTTTAAATTCTTTTAATATCAAAATATTGGCAAAATTATTTTCCCCAAAAATTAGCAAAACTAGGCTAAGCTAGTCCAATTTACACAATAAGGGGGGGGGAAATTCTCCAAATTTTTCCCAATTTCTTTTTTCTATAAAAACCACAAAAAAAATTTGGAAAAAAAATCACTAGTTAGGAGTGTTGTAAACTGTAAACGTTGTTTTTTGCATTTTTAGTAGACCGAAAAACCCCCCAAAAATTCATTCCCCCAGTCCACTTTGGTCGCCCCAGTCCACTTTGTTAACCCCAGTCCCACTTTGGTCACCACTTTTGGTTAAGAGTGCAAACCTTTTTCTTTTGCATTTTAACAGACAGAAAATCCACCCAAAATTAATTCATTCATCCATTCGTGACCTTCTTGCTCTACAGTCCACTTTGGTCGACCCGGTCTACTTTACTCCCCACTAGAACCAGTCCGTCGGATTCTTTCCAACGCGGGATCCGGTTAGTGCGCGTGACGGGAAAGTGCAGAAGCCAGGCCTCGCTCGCTCGCTGCCTCCCTCCCTTCGCTAGCTCGATCCTGAGCTCGCGCGACTAGAGAGATGGCGAATGCCAAAGGCGGCGTGCTCATCTTCTTCTTCCGATGAATCTCTTGTTTGCAGATCTGAGAAATAGCGCGACAACATCTCAAAAATCCAAACATCTTCGTCAGCTTTCCTGCATCAACCAGCTGCTTCTCGCTTCCAACGTAAGTAGTAGATCCCAACTCGAAGAACCAAATAGAGAATGTAACACACTAGTCTCAGTAAATCCTGTAGCTGAATCTGTTCCTATTCAACATCCTCGTTGCTGATCTCATGCTTACTTTGCCCTGTTCTGGCAGACACGGCCGGCTTTTGTAGAAAGCCAAAAAAGGAAGTAGAAGAAGAAGAAGAAGAAGAAGAAGAAGGGGGAAAAAAAGACACAAGGGTGGATTGTATTGGGTTGGTGTTGTTGTTGTTGTTGTTGTTGTTTTTAATTTTTGGGGGGGCGGGCTGTTGGGTTTGGCTTGGTGTTGTTGCTGTTTTCCAAGGCCAATAAATCCTTTGGGTTTCAGAATTTCTGTGTTTTTTTTTTTTTTTTCCTTTGCCTTGATGGATTTGATTCATGGGTACTTAGCCGTTTGTTTGTCAGTTTTTGGCACTTGGGAGGAGATTTTTTGCATTGCTTGCTTTCTCTCCAGATTTTGAAACATTCCTTCTTCAACTTTGTATGCAAGCTGCTTTGATCCTGATCTGTGATCTCTCGTGGGTTTTGATATTCTTCTTCTTCCTTTTGGAATGTGTTTTTCAGCAGTGTTGATGACAGCTTGCCTCGGATTGCGTGGTGAGAGGAAAGAGCAAGGTTTTTGTCTTTGTATATTGGTATTGCTTTGGACCAAAGTCTTCTTCGGATTGGGAGCTTCACATGAGAGCTTGAATGGAATGGCAACGTTGCGCAAGAAGAGATGGATCAGCAGCATCAGCTGCCTAGGGTTTCTTCTGCTGCTTTGATGCGAGTTTCAAAGACAAAACTCCTTGTGCAGCAACAGCCTTTTCAGTGCAGCAGCAGCAGCAGCAGCGAGGAGTTGGAGTTGTCTTCTTCTCTACGATGATGACGAGCTCAACGGACAGAGTCTCGATCATGCGGGAAGGGGAAAGAGCGAAGCTCATGATGGCAGAAGACGATGCAGCAGCAGCAGCAGCTGCTCCTTCTTCTCATTCAGCTGTGTATATTCCCCTGCAATCACAAGATCTCCATAGCCGAACTGCAGCAGCAGAACAACAACAACTGTCTGCTGCTGCACCTGCAAGTTTCAACCCTAATCTTTCGCGACCCGTCTCTGGTCCTTACGTCTCTCTAGCCTCCTCTGACTATCCTTCCCGCAACTTCAATGGGCAGCAAATCGAATCCTTGGACGAAGTTCCCTTGGTGGTTTTAAGTCACACTCTGGACGAAGAAGAAGAAGAAGATCCTGCTACTGATCATCATCATCCTTCTTCTTCTTCTTTTGGTCCTTTTTCACCCAAGAAGAAAACAGCTCCAGTCTCTTCAGGCTCTTCTTTTGCCTCTGGTTACAGACAGCGCAGTGGCTGGTCTTTATGCTCCATTGGGTCTGCAAGTGTCATTCTGTTGATTGTATTGAGCTTGGTTGTGGGAATTCCCATTGCCATCATTGCCAGGAGAGCATCCACTGAAGCACAGGAGCATGATGCATCTTGGGTGGATCCAAATGCAACGCAGTATCGAACTGCCTTCCATTTTCAGCCAGAACAAAACTGGATGAATGGTCAGTCTCTCTTGCCCTCTCTTGCTGTGTGTGTGTGTGTGTATGTGTCTCTCTGGGTCTGTCTCTGTGTCTGTCTCTCTGTTTCCATGTATCTTCCAAGAGTTTGTGCAAGTGAGGAAGCCTGGGAAGAGTTTTGAAAAACAATGAAACCCAAAATTCATTGTGGCAGGATTTGGCAAGAGAAGAGAAAATGTGAAAGCCATGTTTGAGGCAGAGAAAATCATAAAAAAGACCTCCCTTGAGATCCTAAAATATTAGTTTCTTTGAATGAAATTTTTTAAAAATAAAAATAAAAATCCTGAACCCTAGAGTTTTTTTTTTTTTTTTCTGAACAAACAAGCTCAAGAAACTATTTTGGTTTCTAGATTAGTGATGGTCGTGTACTCCTCTTGGTTCACAGTCCCATGTTCTCTTTAGGTATATGTTTGATTTGTAGCACCTTCAGAAATCCCTTCCTTCTTCATCAGTCTGTGAAGGTTAGGTTACGCTCTGCTGCTAGGCACTTGGCTTAGAGTCTGTACTAAGTTGTTTTGTTCATGTGGGTGAGATGGAGAGAGAATTTTTTTTCTGTTCCATATTTCTTAGACTCTGTGAGCCTTTGTAGAATTTCTTGATATGGTTCTTTTGCTGCTAACCCATCGTTCAAGACTCTGAAGAGACAAAAGAGTTGGTGAAAGCAAAATGGTGGTTTCCTGTGAATCTTTTGGGAATCTGATTTGGGAACTTTGGCTGATTGGGGGGTGGAAATGGGAAAACCACTCAATGGTTGTCATGGATCAAACAAATAGATCCAAATGGTCAGTAATCATTCACAACCCTGTACCCTTTTTCTTGGCTACTCTTGCAAGCAAGAACATAGGCTCCATTTTGCAAAAACAGAGCCTCACATTTCCCCAACTTTGCAGCAAACTCAGAATTTGAGATTTAACTACTTCTGCTTTCCTGCTTATCTGATATGATGTTCAAGTCAGATTGGGTTTGTATACACACAGTCATTGATTTGAGAAAGGACAAATGTGTGGTTTGATATTGAGCAAAGTTCAATTTGGCAGGTACTATGCAGAAATCAAATTGAAGAGAAACTAAATGGCATACATAGGAACATGGGAGATGCATCTTTTCCTGAACTTCTTTCTCTTTTTTGTTTGTCATTCACAGGTCCAATGTATTATATGGGTTTCTATCATCTTTTCTACCAGTACAATCCTCTAGGACCAACCTGGGGGAGGATCGTGTGGGGCCATGCTGTATCCACAGATCTTATTCATTGGCAGCATTTAGAGATAGCCTTGGATGCCGATCACTGGTACGATGAGAAGGGCGTTTGGTCAGGTTCAGGCTCCTTCTTGGAAGATGGCACTCCCGTGTTGATTTACACGGGTTGGTCAAACACTTCCACTCAGACTCAGAACATGGCTCTCCCTGCTGATAAAACTGATCCTCTTCTTCGACAATGGGTTAAGGTTAGCATAACTCTTGGACATTTTTTGGTGTTTTTTTCTTCTTCCTCTTTTCCTCTCAAAGTAGTGAGTAGATATATGTTCTAAATTATGTATGTTGTAAATTATATATATTTTATTTCTTATGTGACTCAGGAAGAGAGGGTCACAAGGTTTATTAGGGGGGGTGATGTGATTGTTGTTCTTGCTTTCTTGTTTTGAAGGTTCCCCAAAATCCAATTGCTGTGGCTCCTCCGGGATTCAGTAGTGATAAATTTCGGGATCCCACGACTGCTTGGAAAGGCCCAGACGGAGAATGGAGAATTTTAGTGGGTTCGAGTGAAGGTGAAGATAATAGAGATGGAACTGCTCTCTTGTACAAGAGCAAGAATTTTTCCACCTGGCAATTTTCCCAGCCCTTGCACTCTGTGAATGGCACAGGCATGTGGGAATGCCCAGATTTTTTTCCTGTGCGACTCTCTGGAAAGTTGGGAGTAGAACCATCATCACTTGGGCCTGGCGTGAAACACGTTCTTAAAATCAGCTCTGAGGATAAAAAGCATGACTATTATGTGGTTGGGAATTACTCAATTGAGACTGATACTTTTGTCCCAGATAGCCCTCAGCTGGATGCTGGTCTTGGACTCCGCTATGATTATGGCAAACTCTATGCATCCAAAACTTTCTTTGATCAGTTTACCAGTCGCCGTATTAATTTTGGCTGGATCAATGAGTCCGACAGTGAGGAAGCAGATGTCAGTAAGGGATGGGCTTCGATCATGGTACTGCTCAAAGCATGCACCTGTATCTTTGGGTTTTCTGTTCCTGGTGCTCATGTTTTATACCTGGTTATGTAGAAGAGAAGGGCTGCTTATTATTATGACCTTGTGCACAACACATGCTACAGAATATTTATATGATAGCTTGGGTGCAGGGGATACCAAGAAAGATTTGGTTGGATGTGAATGCCCCAACCGATTTGTTACAATGGCCAGTGGAGGAAGTGGAAAAGCTCCGAATCAGCAATGTTTCACGGGAAAATTTTACGTTGGGTGCAGGTTCAGTTGTGCCACTGGAAGGTGTAATAGGTGTTCAGGTGTGAGAAAGACCTGTGCTGGACTCTAAAAACCCAGTTTCAAGTATATAATAACTCGGTGTTTTCTAACTTAGTTTCTTGTCTGCTTATTTTTACAAGTGATTTTTTTCCTGGGTAACAGATGAAATCATGCTGCAAAGAAGATTCCTAGAGGAATTATGAAAACCACAATTTATTCTGTTCTGTATGATCCCATTCCCTCACTGAACACATTTTCACTTGTTGGATGTTTGTGTAGCTTGATATAGAAGTATCGTTTGAATTGCCAGACATGGGTCAAGCACCCACACCGACTGAACTTCTTGCAGAATCAGGGCAATCAGTTTGCAAGAGAACTGGAGCTGAATTAAACGTTCTTGGGCCATTTGGACTCCTAGTTTTGGCAACAGAGGATCTTCTGGAACAAACGGCTGTCTATTTTCAGTTTGTGCAATCTAAAGAAGGTTGGAGAACTCTATTTTGTAGTGACCAGAGCCAATCGTCTTTGGACCCTTATGTGGACACAACTACTTATGGCACCTATGTTCGTGTCTCTGAATTTGATCCACTTCTGTCCTTGCGTATCCTGGTAAGTCTCACATCATGAACATTAGAAGTGCCTTGTGGAGAAAGATTAGAGCAATTACTAAAAACTTTAATTGGGTATTTTGTTGGCTTGCAAATACATAATACATTTTATGTTTATACCCTAAACCCAACCAAAACAAGGATATTTGCCTGACAATAGATTTGTCTAGGAGGAAAAAAGTTTGTTAATGTGCAAGGATTGGGGTGACTGCAGGTGGATCACTCAGTTGTGGAAAGCTTTGCACAAGGAGGCAGAGCAGTTATCACTTCTCGGGTATATCCAAAACATGCCTTAGATAGTTCTGCACGCATATTTTTGTTCAATAATGGTACACAGAACATCACAACCCACCATATCAACGTTTGGAATATGAATGGCGTGAAAATGACCAATTTCAATTAGGCAATCCCTTTTAATTGCTCAAATTGAGCTAAGGTATAATATAGGACACAAGATTGGGTTAACAAAGTATACTTGCATTTTTATCTGCTGAACTTTCCCATCCCACCAGTTACTATTTTGTTAGTCAATGTATCTTCCTGGAATGGAGGGCAGATATGCTATGCAGTTGGCTTTTAGCTTTGGTATACAGGAAAGGATACCTCTTTCAACTTCTAGGAATCATTAAATGTAGCTGGTATTTTAGCATATTTATAGGTGCAGTGTACGTGTAAAAAGTGTGCAAGGCCAAAATGTTAGTGTAATTTTTTTAAAGGAAATATATGCCTTTTCAGGACCCTTTCTAGTCTCTTGCCTTTTATTTTGGATAAACTCAGGCAATGCTGCAGATGAAGTTGCTGAGGAATTGTCCCAAGTCCTGTTCACGGAAGCTAAGAACCCTCACCTAGGTATTTGTTGGGGAATTACAGTGATTCACATTAGAGTTGCTTTGATTTCATGGCATGTTTCCAGCTTTGGGAGAAGAACACTGGTAATGGCAGTTTAGCTTATGTAAGGTTTAGTGTTTAGGGTTGGTCATCTTCTGCTTTCATGACATGTCTGAGATTGGGAGGATTTCACACCTAAAAGTAGGTGTAATTTTCTGATGGATCTTACACCGATAAGTAAGCATAATTTCTCTCCCACTCTTAAGGAATAGTTGTAACAACACTACCCATTTCTTACATTTGTGGATGCAAGGTACCAGCCGAATACATTAGGAAGTGCATATTCTGTGAGTGCTTTCCATTCTGACAACTTCCAAATGAGCAGTTTATTGAGTTTGCCCAATGATCTCACTTTGGGTTGGGTGGGTTAGCTAGATTGAACACGGTCATGAGTCTTATGATGAGAGTCCAGTCTTTGGACATGAACTTTTGAGAATAACTATTTTTGTTTGGTGGTGAAACCGAATTTGAAACTACAAATAAAACTTTTAGTGGGAAAAAAGGGTCAGCTTCTTTGTTATATTGTGTTGAGTAGGAGAGAATGGTGAAGCTGAAAGACATACAAAAAAGAACTCAGAGAAGTTGACATGGGGTGAAAGCTCCAGTAGATGATGTGAAAGTTGAAGATGGCTCCTTGAACCCCATTGGTGAGAAGTTTGCTAAAAGTTTGTGTTTGTTGCAAATGTGCTTAACTTTATAAAAACAGAAAACATAGAGGAAATGAAAGGACATGAGCAGGGAATTTTTTTTTCAATTGTGTGAGGCTAATAAGTGGCAATGGATGTTTTTAAAAACATCAAATTTAGTTGATATTGCACTGAAAAATCAGAAACCTCCAAAACTTTCCCAAAAAAAGTCGTTGCCAAAGAAACCATGGTACTAGGAGGTATGCTGATCATGGTATCTCTCATGCTTTGCCTTCATCCTTACTGAAATTGCAAAGTTTTGTGTGCAAGTTGAGCAAACAAGCAGATATGTTCATTTGGGATCCACAGTAACAATATCCACAAGGATACAGACCATCTACAAAGAGAAAGATGGACACACAAACAGGCTACAACTGCATAAAACAACTTCACCGAAAGCATGATGGAAAGAATTTGCAAGCCAATATAATACAAGTTTGTCACTGAATTTTGCAGCCAAAATACTAGGCATCTCTACATTTACAGGTAACCTTCAAAAACAACCAGAATAGAAGTGTTGCACCTGGTATGATTCCAGAGTGTCAATGGGCAATCCTAAAATCAATTCAACCTAAATTACTTGCATCGAATCTCTTTGCATTACAATGTGACAGCAGCACAAAAGTCATGTCCTCCATTTCCCATTCCAATTCATGACATTTGAACTACTTGTTCTGATATTAAATGGCTTCATTCCTAATGGTTATTGTGCAGATGGACCCGGTAAACCAATGAGCTGAGAACATCATCAAGCTTGTTAATCATGGGATCATGTGCCTATTTTAAGCTTGGATCCAAGTGAGCAACCACCTATTTCACCTTCTACCTCTTTGACAAAACATACAGAAAGAAAGTCCTGTAACACCCAGGTTACAATGCCGCCTTCTTGTTGCCCAAGCATGAAACATGGGCAAGTAGTAACTTCTCATTGGTAAAGCAGCAATCATTGCATAAAACCTTTTGGTCTCAAGCAAAGCACATACATTTTCTAAAGCACAGGTGTTTCTACTCTGGCCATCCATTCCATGGTAAACTCCCATATACAAGTAGGAAAATATACATTAGTGCACATCACTATGATGATTGAACACATTTTCTACTTTCAACAAATCCCATCCAACAAAAAGCATATGGAGTTAAATTTGAACTGCAGTTGTCATTGAATCAGACATGCACATACTTGCAACGATTGTCCATCATTGTTATCATCATCTGAGTCATCTGAATCACTGACACAAATCCATCCACAAACACACAAAGCACTGATATCAAGCCATTGCATATTGAAAATGACAGTTTTGTGGTCACAAATGATGATCAGGAATTCTGAGTTCAATGAGATGACACACTAATAATGCTCATGACTTAAGAACACATCACACCCAGAAATTCTGGATTGCAACATCTCATACTGTCGACCTGAAATAACACTCTAACATGCTTTCTAAACATAGTCAAAGAGCAAAGGGAAAAGAATGAAAGTTGCAAATATGAAATTGAAAATATTCTTATCCACGCCCTATATAGAGCTTTTTATCCTTTCAGCAGAGCATCAATTGCATATGAATCATGCAGTTTTAACATTCCTTAAGCATGTAGAAACTGTGCAAGCCATAAATGTGCAAACAATAGCTTCCATCATATGCTATGCTCCTGCCCAACATTGGAACCTTGAGATCATCCCATTCTAATGCCATCAAGCAAATTAATACCACCCAGTTGCAGCACATGATGGCAGCTTCACCATATCAGCCAGCAACTTCACAGGAGGCCACCTCAAATATGATATAGAGATTGAAGCTTGTCTACTACAGTCTTGGATCCATTTTCTTGTGCTAGCCTTAATCATAAGGTCACTTTCAAAGGTTGCTGTAATTAGATCAAAAGCAACTTGATCTTCAGAGCAGTTTGCAAGCTTTCAAGCTTCATCATGATGTTTTTGGCAAACCCTAACATGATTTTTTTTCTCATTGCTCCATTCATGATGAAAGGTGATGAGAGTCCAAAGGTATCCCTGAAGAAGGCAAGAAGCACACTGGTAACATGGTTCATGTTTGGGTGGTTTGCCAGTAAACCCTTGCTGAAGGTAAGGTTTCCAAAAGAGACATGCAGAAAGTACAGCGCCAGATTGGAAACAAGAAGGGGCCATTCATTGATGCAGAACTCACCTTTGGAAAAGAGGGTTAAAATTTTCTGGCAGTGAGAGAGAGAGAGAGAGAGAGAAGAGGGAAAGCAAATCAGAAAATAATGTCAAAACCTTTCAAAAATAGGGTTCAATCAGCAGCAGCAGCAGCAGCAGCAGGGAGAGAGAAGAAGAAATAAAAAGTCTTTTTGCTTGCCACAAGGGGCAGGTTTCCTTCCACAAGGGTATTGATTTATGTAGATGAGTGAGAGAAAATAGAAAGAGTATATGAGTGTCCATGCATGCATATATGGGTCATTCAACCCTCAAGAACTTCTTGTATCAAGTCCTTGACCGAAAGTCATAATCAATGCACTTTCATTGCAAAAGAAAGAAAGAGAAAGAGAAAAGAGTGTGCATAGGTAGGTACCTGGGTTCAAACTCAAGGATTTGTGTCAAGTCCTTGCCACAATCATCAATCCATTGCACTTTGCGTTCACGTTTCTTCTGTCGGTGGTTCGCAACAGCCGCCTCATCACCAGCACCCGAATCTGGACCCTCCTCCTCCTCGCCCTTGGCTTTTGCTACCTCGGGACGCACAGGCATTGAAACCCTAACCCTAACCCTATTGCTTTTGGAACCATCGCGACCCTGGAGAGATGGCGGAAGAGAGGACTTGTGTTTGAGGTTACTCTTGAGAGAAGGATGCGATATATGGCCATTGGATTGATCAAGAGGCTCATGTCCTACAATGGCAAGAACCGGCAGAGGTGGTGCGGAGTGAGCCATGGCAGCAGCATCATCCCTCCGTGAGCGGCAGGAGGAATCCTTGAGAGGCTTGTGGCAACAGTAGCAGCAGCAGCAGGAGGAACAACGACCCGGCAAAGCGGTCGATGCACACCCACTGTGCGCTTCCTTTTCAGAAGCCAGTGAGTGGAGCTTTTCTCCACCCTTACGATGATGTCCTTCAGGCCGAGCATGAGATCCTCAACTCAAGGCCCTCTCACCTGACTGACGAAAAGCTTCAAGCTGTACCCATCTTCTTCGGCGTACTCACAGGCATGGGAAAACGAGTCCTAATGCTCTGGAACTAACAACTGTGGTCTCATCTGTGATCATCATCGGTCTTTAGCAGAGGAGAGAAAAGCCTCAATTGCACATTTCTTCGTCTCTTCTCATCGCAAGCCACCTGATGCCAAAATGAGATTTGGTTATGACGCAACAATGAGAGGAAGAGCGCAACAGAAAGGAAACAGAAGAGCGAGCTTCATGAAGCTCCTTGATTGAAGAGCAGCGCCCACCAACAACCATCGAACCTTTATCCCAAAATGCTTTCACAATCTCTGCACGGTACCAGGCGAGAGATTGGTCGTTGGAAAGACAATCGCGGAGACAAAAAAAAAACAAAGGTAGACGGGAGGATTCAGAAAATGAGCACACGGAAGAGGCAGCTCGGGCAAAGAATATGGAGCTTGGAAACAACACACTGCGATGAGAACGCGCAGCAGAACAGAAGGCTATGGAGAAAGAACCAAACGCTTTGGGACCTTAGCTATAGGTCCTATATGAGTTCCCTAGGCCCTTTGTTCCGGCCCTTACACCATTCACACTTGGAGGTAAGACAGAAGTAAACGACTTATTTAAATTATTAAATCTAAATTATAATTATTAAAACCCATCATCTAAATTATTAAATGTTGGGTAACTGATTTAATCAAATACCTTTATTTTTATTTTATTTATTTTTTTGAGTTGTCACTTGCCTTTCTGTATCACAAGGTTTCATATCAGTATGAAATTTTTAAACAATTCATATGACTAATTTTTTTAATGAAATTTTGTTTGATAAACATACAAATAATTAGCTTCAATTCCTTTAAATTTTATTTAAATGAGATTCTTCAAAAAATTGGATTTGAAATATTATGCAAAAATAAATTTAAATAAAACACATCAATTTTAAAGATAAATTAAAATTTTAATATAAAATTCGTTACAAATGAGATATAAATGTTTAAAATTAATTTGGTCTTATTTAGAAAACTTCAATAAGGCTTTGATGAAGATTTATTAACAAAAATCATAATAAATTAATTTTTGATTAATTTTTTATGAGAGATCATAAGGTGTAAGAAGGGCCAAGGATCTTACACCTACAAGTAGGCCTAAGATCCCTCCCACTCTTAAGGAGTCTGCATAATATCCCTCCTCTTTTCTAGAAAGGATAATTCATGATATAATGTGCCCTCCAAATACACTACGAAATTCCTCTGAATTCTTTCCATCTTAAACTAGATGAGCAACCTTGCTGAATTGAACCCGAGAAGGAAAAACTGATTTGCAAGATAAATAAATAAACAAATAAAGATTACAAGACAAGCATCAAACCTCCTCTATAATCGTGAGGCAGAAGGCAAAAGAAACCACCCTCAGTTCTGTCCAATCACCTTAAAAAATTCTAGTTCTATTAAAAAACTGAATGTAATGTAGAAATGATGTGCTATGGGCTACCCTGTTAAGAGGGCAAAAATGACCTATTCTAGAAATTGCTGCACCGAGTCCTATATTTTAACTCTGAATAACAGAAGACACTACTCCCTCATAAGTTCAAAATTAACTAATCTAAACCCTGCAAGCACACAAGAGCCCCTATCAGCTAAATCAAGGGTTTGAAGTTCAGTATTTTGTATTGGCTACTTTATGTTCACAAAGGACAAAAAGGATTGGGGATAGTATGCTCAAAAGGGGTCAAAACTTGCAGAAGACGAATGACATCTGTTGAAAAAATAAATCACTTCCATCCCTGAAATATCCAGTATGAGTTTTACATGCTGCAATGCTAATGAGTTTATGACATTAAATTACCTGCTACTGGCAGCTTTGGGTTTAGACAGATCTGCAAGCTCCTCAATCAGCTTTCGCTCTTCACTGCTGAGGCGCTTGGGGATTTCAACCTGGACCTTCACCAGCTCATCACCTCGCATGTTTGTCTTCCCCAATAAGGGAACTCCCCGCTTGGACATCACCAATGTTGTCCCTGGTTGAGTTCCAGCAGGGATTTTCAAGTCCACATTGCCATCCACAGTTGGCACTTTGACTGTTGTCCCAAGAATAGCATCCACATAAGAGATGCTTGTTGATATGAGGATATTATTCCCATCACGCTTCAAATTGGGGTCTGAACGTACGTTGATGAATACATAAAGATCCCCAGGTGGACCTCCACGCTTGCCTGCATTCCCCTCTGAGCGAACACGAAGTCGACTACCAGAATCCACTCCAGCAGGAACTTTTAAGCTAATGAGTTTGGATTTCCTGACCCGTCCATCCCCAGAGCAAGATGTGCATGGTGTTGAAATCTCCCCACTGCCCCTACAAGCTGGACATGTTGCTACCTGCCGAAAATCCCCTAAAGGTGTTCGGGCTGTTGTCATAACTTGGCCTTGACCACCACAGGTGCTGCAAGAGCTAGGAGTTGTACCTGGTTTTGCTCCTGATCCATCACATGTGTTACACATCTCCAGACGTGCAACTTCAATGTTCTTTTCAACCCCAAAGACTGCCTCCTGAAAGTCTAGTAGCAGATCATACCGCTCATCATCACCTTGCATTGGGCGGTTGCGAGATGACTGGGAACTACCACCCATGCCTCCAAAGAATGTCTCAAATAAATCAAATGGGTTGTTGAAGTCCTGCCATATTATCGGCAATAATACAACAAAGAGCAAGTAAGAATCACTCATATGCATACATAGCCTACATCCCCAAACATCTCCTCTCTGCCGTCTAATTCTATCCCAGTTAAATTCCCCACATATACACCATGATACTCAACAAAATGATTCTGACACATACCCCAGTTCCTCCAGCACCTGCACCCTTGAGACCAGCTTCACCATATCTGTCATAAATTGACCGCTTCTCGTCATCAGACAATACCTGCACTTACATACCAATTATTCAAACTTCACATGTGGAATTGCAGGCATTATCACCAATCTTCAAACAATTGCTTAACAAATGGCAAAGGAGAGCTGGTGGATATTACCTCATATGCATTACTGATATCCTTAAACTTCTGTTCTGCTCCAGGTTCTCTGACACATCAACCATTCCCATGTGCAACCTTAGCCTCTGGTGTCCTAAGTAGTGAAAACTTTCACAAATATGGCTAATAAGTGAACCTGGATGGCTAGGGTTGTTGATTACAACAGCTATGACAATAACAGAAAGGCAGTGATCTTCAAATGCATCAGCTATAAGAAGGTCACTCACTTGTTCACATCAGGGTGATATTGGCGGGCTAGTTTGCGATATGCTGCAAGTACAAACAAAACTGGCTGTCACCTTTATATCTACCTTATTACACAATCTTATCATAAATACTACAACCTATCCATACTAATGACTTAAATCAACCTGGATGGAACTGAGACCTGACATAACAATAAGGTTACAGAGACTCAGATCTGACAATAGACCAGCAAAGAGTATAAAGGACAAGCTCAACCCAATACAATGGAGGAATTTTTTTCAAAAGAAAAAGTGGAGGAGCAGTGACAATAGTAAGATGACTTAAGAATAGAGACAGTTACACATGTTCATGAAAGAGGCTTGGAAAAGCTCCCCACGTGGGAATGGGAAATCTTTGAAATTATCATTCTGAAGATTTTGAAGGCAGAAAATCCAAACAGACACCTTTCCTTGTCAAGCAACCCAAGAGCAGCAGTAACACAAAGACTTAGCCATGATGCCGGCCAGCTCAGTATGACCTAGAAGAAGAGGACTAAGGAACCACAATAGAAAGAAGAACACTAAAAGAGACAGAAAAGGACAAAACTAAAGAAGGAAAGAGGACAGAAAAAGAGAGGAACAAGATGGATAACTTTAACAGCATGATCCTTTGAAGACAAAGCGGGCTTCAAAGAGCTCCCACTTAGGATTAAGAAGCCCTTGAAATAATTCTTTCCAAGATTACAAAACGCAGACACCAAAAAAAACTTATATATCTGGAAAAGTTTATATAAAGAACAAATATATTACAATGATATATTACAACAACAGATTTTCATGCAATGGATACACATGAAGAATAACAACTCGAAACCATGACAGGTGATGCAAAGAACCCTTCAAATTTAGTATTGAGAAACTAGAGCAAGAAACTCACAACTTTTTATCTCTGCCTTGTCTGCATTCTTCCCAACTCCAAGGACGGAGTAATAATCCTGCAGAGAACCATGATTTGAAAGCCATTCTCTCTGTTTTTCTATTTTTGACTATGGTAAGGACAACTGCTGATTCATATCTAGATGAAATCTTTTGAGGATAAATCTATGCAAGGAGATCATGGTGTGTACTCACAGCATCTGCACGGACTACAAACTTTGAATTACATTGCTGGTACTGCTTGGGCCGTGGCTGAGACACATGGAGGATAAGAGATTTTGCCCTGAAGAATGTACTAGAAGAGAACCCTGGAAGCAAGCCATACTTACTCCTGCACACATCCTCATCCCAAAAGAACACATGCTCATTCAGTATGCATGCCAACAGAGGACTCATCTTTTGCTCATGATGAGGATGAGGACCCTTGGTCCACCAGGGGTTTAAGAGGTATTACAACAGGCATCTCCTTGACATCAGCTATAAGACATGATGCAGTAGCTGATGCTCTCTCTGTGTAATGTGAGGTAAGACTGAGTACACAATCAACAACCTGAGCTGCTTTGCTTCTAAAAGTCGGATTGGGAACAGCTGCAGGTATCTATGAAAACCGCTCCAAAATGCCAAAGGTCTAGAGAAAGACCAGCAGACAAGTTCCACAATATCTCTACCTTTAGACAACATGCTCAAGCCACTCAAAGGATTTTTGGTCCAGGCAGAGCATGATCACAGGATTTCTACACCATGCGTCCTGATGTTTTCACTCCATGTTTGAGCATAAGGCAGGCGAAGGGGAAAAAAAACTGGTTCCAAACTACAAACCCTAACACATGTGTAGGAACTTACACCAGATTTCTTCACAAATTCTATTCAAACATCTGTTTCTTACGTAATGAAGACGAAGAACGTGGAGAAACTGTACATAGAGCCATGCACATACATACGAAGAAGAAGCTGAAAGGAAGAAGAACAAGTAAGTCATTGAGACATACGTGCAGGAGGAAGACTTGGAGAGCGGGAGTGAGCAGGAGAAGGAGAAAGATGCAGCACGCTGCCTACACAAGGGCGCTGTTTCCAACGGCGTCGATTGCTTTCGAGCGCACCACACCGAGGACCTGGTTATAGTCCCTACACTGTTCGCCATTCACCCCCTCCTTCTCTCCCCGCCCCGCCCCAGCCCGCCCCCCTTCCCCGTTTCTCTCTCCACTCAAGAATTACGAAAACTCGCAAGCAGAATTCGTGGAAATCAAAGACACAGGGAGGAGACGGAGTTCAGTCAGTCTCGATCCTCCGTGCAACTCCTTGAGAGCTGCAAAATCTATGGCGAGCGTTTGCGTGATGCAGTGGGCGAGTGGTGCAGGACGCCGGAGGGAATGCGGATTGTGGGGTCCCCCGCTCGCTCTTCCGCGCGACAAAAACCCTACACGCTTTCCACTGCGGCGAGCGACCATACATTCATCCATACATGGATGGAGTGATACACATAGATGGATGAAATACTACACATGTTGTGGATGGAATGAAACACATAGATGGATGAAATACTACACATTTTATGGATGGAATTATACACATAGATGGATGAAATACTACACATGTTATGGATGGAATGATACATATGGATGGATGGAGTGCTATGCATGTAATGGATGGAATGATACATATGGATGGATGGAATACTATACATGTAATGGATGGAATGCTTTACTTGTAATGGATGGATAGAGTTTTGTAGCTATTTTTTACCCCAAAAAATTTCTAGAAAAATTGAGATTTTTTTTCTTTAAAAAACACAGACTTTTTGACAAAATATTCATGTTTTTTTTTTTTTGAATGCAAAAAATCATCACCACCCAAAAATAAATAAATAAAATTTACACAAAAAACACACACATTGGGGCTACACCTTGCATTCCAAGGGTATCATTTGCCTACCCAATTACATATAACATAATATGAATATTTGTTCTATTCATTTTATCTAAATTTATTAAATATGGTAAATTCTGGTAATTGAATAAATATTTAACATCTTATAAATCGAAAAGATATCTTTACAATATATTTTCAAATTTCTTGTTTACTCTATAAATATTTTCAAGAGTTTTGTGGGCTTCATTTCTTTTCTAAATTTCTTATAACATTTATCTCCAAAGTAATAAACAAATACTTTATTTTGAAAATGAAATCATTTTTATGTAATCTAGAAGGGAGGGGGGGGGGGGGGGGTTAACTTTTTCTCCGGAGGGGTTTACCCAATTGGGGCAAATATATTTAAAAAAACCCTTTTGGGGGGGTTTGGCTCTTTTTCCTCTCCA
>Ga0116227_10008297_pt1 | contig 19693 bp, 9 predicted proteins | sample S1TSphgellanicum_FD_89693 | JGI IMG/M metagenome (GOLD analysis project Ga0116227, IMG submission 89693) | Host-associated microbial communities from peat moss isolated from Minnesota, USA - S1T2_Fb - Sphagnum magellanicum MG | ecosystem: Host-associated > Plants > Peat moss > Unclassified... | reverse complement strand
TTTGAATGATTTTGAATTAATTGTTATTGTTTGATGTTTTAGTTGTTTTGTTTTTTTTTGTTTGTTTGTTTGAGGGGGAGGGGGAGATGGTGTTCCAATAGCAACAACAACACCACGTAGGGAGTCAGCAGGAGGTTTCTGTGAACAGCAGCAGCAGCCAGCAGTGATGGTTGTAACAGCTGTTGTTGTTGTTATTGCCGTTTGCATTCCCACTCTGTTTCTCAGCCTTCTTTTTTTGTCCCTCAATGCCATCCCATATCATAACAAGGGGGTGTGTCACATTGTGTGGCCTTGCCATTTACATTAAAAAAAAAGTATCTTAACGCAAAAGAAGACTTATTATTATGAAAACTCAAATATTTCATCATACAAAAAATATATAATCTTCCAAAAAGCCTCTAATAGAAACCAAAATCCTTCAAGATATATTATAACTCAAGTTTCAACACAAGCCAAAGTATCATCTTTCAAAAATCCTCATATAATTTTTAAAAAAAATAGACCTATTATTTATTACCTAGAGGTCAAAATGCCCTTGCCATTTATATTAAAAAAGTATCTTAAGGCAAAAGAAGACTTATTATTATGAAAACTCAAATATTTCATCATACAAAAAATATATTCTTCCAAAAATCCTCTAATAGAAACCAAAATCCTTCAAGATATTATTATAACTCAAAGTTTCAACACAAGCCAAAATATCATCTTTCAAAAATCCTGGTATCAAAATTTAAAACAAAAAATAGACCTATTATTTACCTAGGGGCTAAAATGCCGTAAGCTATTGTACTCTATAATGAAACAATATCCTTGCCTTTGCCTTGGTTTGCCTTAATATCTTAACACTTAACCAGGGTTGGACGGTGCTTTACTTTTGTGAAGAGGTTCTGGTTCTGGTTCTTACAAATCGAGTTAGAATTGTCCTTGGTAATGGGTTCCAGTTCCGCTCATCCCCATTCCAGGCCCACTTTTTGCACGGCCAGAGTGAACCAGCGCCGACCAATGCACCAGTTGACCATTCTGTCCATGGAATGGGCTGCATTTTTTCATCCAGTCTCAATTAATAAACCTTTTTTTGGGTTTCTGACCAGTGAGTTTTTTTTGGGAGCTGTTTTCTTCTCAAACCTGACCTTTATACTACCTTCCCCCTTTAATTACCCTACTGACCTAGCTATTTTATTAACCTACATACCTTTCTAACCTACATCTTGGCCGTGCCTACTAGTTACTAACCAACACCCCCTCCTACCTACCTACCTACCTACCCTCTATTTTTTCATTGGCTAAACTTTTATTCTCTAAGTAAAAGCTTTTATCTTTTTTTAGTTAAAATTTTGCTTCTTGAAAAAACCCTTTTTTTTATGGCTAAACCTCTACCTTTTGACAAATTTAAATTTTTTTTGGCTAAATCTCTATGTATTTTCTATCTCTCAACAAATAAATTATCTCTTTGTAGCAAAATTTTTATTTTTTTCCTAGTTAAGCTTTTAAATTTCAGTAAAAACTTTCTATTTCCAAATTAACTTAACAAAACCTCTTTACTTTTTAACTAAAATTTTATTTCCTGGCAAAACCTCTTTATTTTTTAGCTAAACCTTTACCTCTTGGCAAAACCAATAACTTTTTTTGGTTAAACTTTTACCTTTCGATAAAACTTCTTTGCTTATTGATTAAATCGTTATTTTTCGACAAAACCTTACCTTTTTTTATTAAACCCTTATCTCTCAACAAAACTATTATCTTTACTTGGCTAAACTTTCACCTCTCAACAAAACCTTTTTACTTCCTAACTAAACTTCCACCTTTTGGCAAAACCAATATCATTTTTTGGTTAAACTTCCACATTTCAACAATTTTATTTTTTATTTTTGTTAAATCATTACCTTTTTAGTATTGTTCACACATAAGAAAATCCTAAAGATATTATGGAAGGTGATTATTATTGTCAATGAAGGTATTGCAAAAATCAATGTGTTTAGGGTTGAATGGAATTTCAACACATTTTTTTTGCAATACCCTTTTTAAATGAATAAATTTCATTAACCCACTTTAAATCTCAATGCAATACCTTCATCCATCATTAATAAGTTGTACTAATTACCCAATATGCAATATTCACATTGAAGGTCATGTCGAAACAAACATTTATTAGTCCAAATTCACTTTAGGTGGACCTTCGACCCCAAAATGCAGTACCCATATTGATATTATGCCAAAACCACATGTTGAACATGACACATGCAATATTCACATATAAAGGAATTTTATATTGGGAAAACATGTAGGTATACAAATAATACATAATTGGGTGATACAATAGTTGAATTTTAAATCCCATATGTAGGTATTGCATAATTAGCAACAATTATTAAGCAAAAAAAACTAGTGAAGAATTTGGGAATGTAATGTGGGTATTGCAAAGTGGGAATGTTGCAAAAAATAATTTATTGACTATGGATGGGGTATTACATAGTTTACCAAAAAAACCAATGAAAATTTTGGGAATGTGATGTGGGTAATGCGGGGTGGCAATGTCACAAAATGTAGTTCAATAATTATGGATGTGGATATTGTATGGTCGGTGAAAAAAACCAATGAAAACTTTGGGACGTTAGTGTGGATATTATGGGGTGAAAACAATGTAGAATGTAGTATGAAATATTCATATGTAAGTATAATTGCACGTCCAAACAAACGTTATGTTTATTATTAATGTTTCATATTCTTTACTTGATTAGCACAATAAAATTTGAATTTGTAAAGATGCAATATTTACATGAATTAATGTAAAGTTTGAAGTAAACTTGAAATTCAAAAATTCACAAAGATCTTTTGAAAAACAGTCACATGTCATAATATCAAAATGGCATAAACTAATTTTTAATTTCTATGTACACATTATACACTACATGCAAAATGCACCAAACCATAAGAATTATGTCCAAAAAAATGCAAATCAACAAGTCCATGTTAATACAAAGAAAAATAATGACATGCTATTCCTTTTTCATAGAAGATCCCTTTCTATCATTATTTTTTTCATTTATAATTTCATGAACTTGGCAATAAATTGTAACTCCTTTGATTGTTTTTGTAACATGATGATACATGTACAATTGTTGGTGCTAGATGTGAAGATGAATTATGTTGATCATACATTCATCCTTAGTGGTTCCACACAAATGTAAACATGCACTAGTAAATAAAGGTCTCAAAAATTTTATTAGTAAAAAAAGAACAACACAAAAACACTATATATATATATATATATAAACCTCACAAACTCATAAATTTTGAGGGAAAAATAAATAAATTGAAAAAAAACCAAAATAAAAGACATAATTAAAAAAATGCAACAAAAGGCACAAACATGAAAAAAAGTAGAAAAAACACATTAAAAGGAAAAAAATGCAAAAATAAAATAAAAATAGAAACAATTTTTTTAAAAATCAATTGAGAAGCTCCAAAACTTTGTTGTGTTTTTGTAATAAGTTTTGTTGTTCCAAACTCACTTCCATGTTACATTATGATTTTGCTTAAGACCAAAGTTGCCAACTTATTGTGACAAGTTATAATGTTTGTCCAAATCGTTATCTTGCTCCAAAATAAAGGGCCCAACACACATGAAAAAGAAGAAAAAATAGCAGGGAGAAAAAGATGAAGAAAGGCAAGGAGGGAAATAAGAAAAAACAACAAAAAATTATATATATATAAAGAAAAAACAACCAAAAAAAAATCAAGAAAGAAAAAATAGGTTTGTGAGAGTGGGGGAAAAAAAAAGGGGTAATGAATTGGGCTAAAGTGAACCAACACCCACCAATGCACCAATGTGGATGGATGGTGCACTAATGTGTGTATCTTTTTTGTCCCTCCTTGTCCCAAGACTAACCACGGTGGCGAATGTAGGTTGACTTTTTTTTCCTCTTTTCAACCCAAGTTGATTTTTTCCTCACCCCCCACTCCCACCTACCTACCTACATTTAAATTACATGCCTATGCACCTTGGCTTCCTCCCTCCCTTGCCTACCTACTTACCCACCCATATATATACCTAGTTATGAACATATACACTAAATCTCCACCAAGGCAATGGCGACATAGGTCAATGAAGGTATGGCAATATACTAGGTAGGTTGTTATGTTGCCCTCCCTACCTACCTAATAGACCCTGCAACTTCATGACTATCAAAAACAATGTTGCAATGACACAAATGAGGGTATTGTAATTCACTTTGATTTCTTCTCTATAACCTTATAAAACTTAATTAAAATATTTTGCAACACCCATATGAAGGTATTGCAAATGAATTTGATATCTTTACTCAATACCTTCATTAGACTCATGCATGAGCACATCAAATTTATTGTAATACAATACCTTTAGTTTTATTAAAATGTTTTCATCTCATTTAATTCAACAATGTAATACCCCAAGGACATATTGGAAATAACATATCCAACCTAATTCCCATATGCATTACCCTCATCATAGTAATGCAAATGCACTTGATCATTTTATTGTTCCACAATACCCTTAGGCCTAGTAGCTGTAACTATTTTAATTCATCTATTTCATTTATGCCATATCCTATGGACACATTGACAATATAATATCCAACCCAATTCACACATGCATTTCCTTCATCAAAGTAATGCAAATGCACTGGATTATTTTGTTGTTATGCAATATTTTCATGCCCAAGATTCATTTGATTAAAAAATGCAATACCCTAAGAAAATATTGGAAATAACTTATCCACCCCAATTCACACATGCATTACCTTCATCAAGGTAATGCAAATTTACTAGATTATTTTGGTCTTATGTAATACCTTCATGCCTAGGTTATATATCTCATTTCATCTTATTGAATTATGCAATTCCTTAAGAATGTATTGAAAATAACTTATTGTTTTGCAATACCTTTAAGCCTAGTTGTAATTATTTTATCTCATTTACTTCATTAGTGTAATGTTCTATGGACACATTGATAATATCATTTCCAACTCAATCCATACATGCATTACCTTCATCAATCACAAATGCATTAGATGATTTCATTGATATGTAACAGCTTCATACCTAATGTAATTTATTTCATCTCATCTAATACAACAATTCAATAGGCCGAGGACATATTACAAATATCATATCCAACCATATTCACATGTCCATTACCTTCATCTAAGGAATGCAAATCCTTTGGATCATTTTAGTGTTTTGTAATACCATTAAGCCTAGTTGAAATCATTAATATTTTGAGGACATATTGGAATAACTTATTTTGACCTTATATGCAATACCCTAATATGGGTGTTAACCAATATTTTAAATGTGGCTTCATGTAAGATTTAGGGTATTGCATGGACAAAAAATCAAATCCTATGGAATACCTTCATGTCCCAAAGGTATCGCATAGCAAAAGTGTATATGCAATACTCTAATCATGCAAATATAAACTATTTCAAAGTTCTAACTATGAAATAGAAGATTGTTTTTACAATGAAGGTATTGGGCAAAAACATGCCTTTAAGCTTTTATGGAACTTGCACAAATGTTTGGATTACAATTGTAATACTTTCATGTTGCACTAATAATGCATTCATTCAATTTTTTGTTCAATGCAAGATGCTCATACATTACATGTGGATCCTAGTAACCTTGTTTTTATACAAATAAAATTCAAACTTTTTAGAAGAAATTGTTTTTGCATACATTCATTTCCACTGTCAAAATGTGTATTAGTCCAAAAATGGGATGTCAAATTAAAACCCAAAAAATGATTTATGACTATACTCTAATCCACTTTCATTAGAACTTTCATTGGAACTCTCACTAATAGATTTCAATGATAATCCATTCACACTTCAATAGTGTGTTGTTGCATTCTATGCATATTCAGAATACTGTTAGGTGTATAATTGTCAATTGCCAAAATTATTTTCAACAAATCGATTATGAAGGCCTCTTTGGTGGTACTTCGAATCCTAAAGTGGACATACACACAAACCAATTAATGTAATTTGGAAAACACATGTTTGAAACACAATGCAAATTTGAAATGAAAATTGAATGTGATGGAACTTACCGGCCATGAATGAATTTTTAATGAATTACTATTTTTAAAATTTTTAATGAATTACAAGTAGAGTAATTTTTTTTAACATTCTTTTTTGGATGAAGATCTTGTCCAATTTTGGCTATCCCAAGCATCTATAAAACCCTTCACATAAAAGACCTAGCTAACCCAAATTAAATTAACAAGATCCTCATCCCTATTTAATTTGGTCATTACATGGGGAAGGATGGACCCACATCCCATGCCAAAATGCCCAATAGAATGAATAATTTGGAAGAGGTAACTCTTACCAATGTGGGTTTTAATGCTGGTTTTATTCGTAATACATCATTCCACGAATAATTTTACTTGCATGTGACACATGTTTTTGTTCAAGCAATTTCTTTTTGTTTGTTCTATGGAAGCCTAGAAAGAGATTGCTTAAAACTCACACATTCATTGATGCATGGTCTTGATGGTGCAACCTTTTCCGATGAATAGATGGATTCTTGAGCTTCCCTAGCTCCATGAAAACACTCTATTATTAGCACAAATGTTTTACAAACAAATATTTCACCAAATAAGATGCATTTCAAGTTTCAATCTTACAAATAATTATTTGCCCATGTTTTTTTCCCTAGTCATACCCTCCTTAGCAACCCCATGTTACAAATTTGCCCTTAAACTAACAAAACAAATAAGAAGAACGGAAAAAGAAATGTTTAGATAAATTATAAAAGACAAAGGCATTGCACTTGATGATGAAAGATATTACAAAGGAAATGAAGGTATTACAAGCACACCAATGACTATTTTTAAGGTTATTACATAGGCAATGAAAGTATTGCATACACAACAATGACTATTAATAATGTTGTCACATAGACAATGAAGGTATTGCATACACAATAATGGATATTAATAAGGTTTTTACATATGCACCGAAGGTATTACATACCAACTAGTGACTATTAGTGTCAAAACTAAGAACAAAAAGGGGTGTCAAATGTTAGACATAATTAGTCAAAATCAAACATTTATTTTTTATTACCATTTAAAACCATAGTGATCATGGCAAGTTAGTCTTTTTTCCTTCATATGAATGTCAAGGAACTTAGAGTAAAAATTCATTTGATCTAATTTTAAGTTTTGATTTTAATTTAAGATGTTTGAAAATGTACATTTATAGCATCATATGGAGTTAATTTTGTAAAGGACTATCAAAAGGACTCATATAATAATAAAAAAATCATCAAAAAATTGATAAAAGCATATTATCCACATTCAAAATTCATTCATATGTTTAAAAATGTGAAATTCTAAAACTTAAAAAATTTAAAGAATGTTTCAAAATTGCTTATGAATTTCAAAGCTTCAAGAGTCTTTTACCACATATAAATGGGTTACAATGTACATGATGTATTAAGAAAAGTTATAGCTTAGATTATAATAAAATAAAAGAACGTGAAATTTGGTGAAAACTTAAATTTTTTATCATTTTTCAAGTTGAAACAATGAATCTATAAAGAAAATTTGCACATTTTTAAAAATCATATTTATTCAATCATGAGTAAAAAAAAATAAAATTGATGTGTTGGGGAGAATTTAAACATTTTTTAGAACAAGTTACAAAAAATTTCATTCAAAAATTCATTTGCATGTAAAATTTTTTTTTGGGAAAAAAGACTTGCTTGCAAGTTTTACATACTTGTAATCATAATTTTCAACAAATGTGATTGAGGTGTTAACCTTCCATTTCAATATGTCAAATTGAAAGATTTTGTGTATGCCAATCAACTTGTGGATTATGTTAAATACACCATAAATAACATAATGTTGAAGGGTTGAGATGAAATTACGTCAAAATTGTGTATATATGGCCCAATGATACAACTCTCAACCATTTGAACCCATTCATAACCTCTTGTAGAATGAATTAATGCTTTGAAGAGAAGATACATTGATGGAAATTTGGTGAAAGGGTTAATTCTAAAATTCAAATGTTCAAATAGTTCTCTTATCCTATAGTGTGTTAAGAATAAAGATGATGTTCTCCACATAAAAGTTGATTATTTGTGGGTTGATTAAATTCACGACCAAAAAAAAGACACTTTATACCTTTAATTTTTATGTTCTTTGGTCAATTGGGTTAAACAAATGTGTAATGCTTACAATTTAATGCATATTGGAGAATTGACAAGTGGGAAAAAAAAAAATCAAATGTGGTATATGATCATTTTGAAGTTCATATTGTGATATCATCTTGGTTAATAGATGTTATGAATAAGTCATTTAAATGGATGATGTCTTTGGATAATGAATATTTGAATGATTTTGTAGTTTGCTACATTGATAACATTCTTACTTTTATCAAGAACATGAACATCATGTATGACTTGTTAAAGTTACTTATAAGAAGTTGATTTTTACATCAATTTTTTTTAAAAAGGGAAATTTCATAATAATGAAGTTGACTTCTTTTAAATACATCATATGAACAATTGTGGATTAGGCTATATGATCTCTTGTTCATGATGTTCAAATAATCATTTGATTTGTTGACTTTTTTTTTCATGCTTCATTGCACATTATTCAAAAAAATTTAATTTTCAACTTGTTTGACTTAAAAGGACTGACTTTTTGAAGAATAATTTGAAATTGAAATTGCATTTCAATCATTATAGGTTTTGTTCATAAAATTTTATTTTTATTCATTCTTGTTGAACTTTTCAAACCATTTAGTTTGGAGCTTGACATTTCAGCCTTTGAATCAAGGTTTTTTTTAACATATATTTAAAATTGGTTGGGTCATTCATGTATGATGACTTGGATTTAGAGCAAATTGTTCACAAGGCAACATAGAATCATATGTTGTAAGTTATTGGAGATCATAATTGTGAAATGTTGAAATCTAGAGGATTGTTAGAATATTAAAATTTTATTTCCATTGTAATCAAAAGAAAAATTGAAACTAAATTTATTTGTTTGAAATAGATGTGAGAGCAATTTAGTTGGAACTAAAACACACTACAAACTATATTCAAATTTGATTTTGCTTAAAGAAATGAATTGGACTTGACTTACTTACGCATTGAAACTCCAATTGTGGTGTGCACCAAAAAAAGTAAAAATTAAATAAAGCAAATCAACAAATTCTTTGAATAATATTTGTGATGCACAACTAATATCATTGAGATATTTGGTGAGACCTCTTATATGTGGTAAACTATATGTACAAGAATACAATACATTCATCAACACAATAAACACTTTCATTTGCAAATCATTGTCACACCAAAGTGGGTTTCCACACTGTGTGAACACCCGGGCATTGAGGGTGTGCTTTGGTAAAATTAAGCCATCCTGATTTTGGCGGCAGATGTTTTTCTCCATGACGGCTGCATGGCTGTGCATGGGACGTTTATGTGAGTGGGTGTGCAGGAGTGAAGGCGGCGCGAATGATGAAGAGGAGTGGAGCTGCATTGATGCGCCGAAAGGTGGAAAGGAGGAAAAGCTTGATGGGGAAGCTGGGTGTAGAACGGAACGACAGGACGCTTGGATGTGACGGAGTTTTTTTGGAGAGAGAAGAAGAAACTCGAGAAAGGAGAAGAGGGATTTTTTTTTTGCTGAATGTGTAGTGGCGTGAGAGAGCACTGAGACCACAGAGAGGAATTAGAGGAGGAGGAGCAATCCTTGGGAGAAGGTAGAGAAAGCTTAGTGAGGTAGTAGCTTGGTTGAAAGTGAGAAACTTCCGCTGCGTCTGACAATCAGTCAAGTTACTGCAGGAGAATCAGAGAGAGGGAGAGAGCTCAGAGAGTGCTAGGAGTCTGATGTTTTTGTGAACATCTCAGATGGGAAGCAAGCTTGTGCTTTCGGGGAATGTACAGAGTTTGTAATGAAACAAGAGAGTTTCCTTTGCCGGCATCTGTGGGAACGTGTAAGGCAGGAGATAGATCCATTGAAATTCTGTTCTGTTGCTGTGTGGGAAGAAAATGTTTGCAGGTCTATGATTTCGTGATGCTCGTTTGAAAGAGTCAGTAGGTAGGTTGTGTGCTGTGTTTTTGGAGATCTGAGTTGTATGCCAGAAACTCAGGAGAACGTGGACACTGGGGTTCGTTGAAGGCAGTCAATGCGCTATGTTTTCAGGACCCTCTCTTTTTGGTTACATCATATTGGTCTAAATCATGAGTTTGATATTCAAGGGCTAGAAAAGCTTATGATTGCTCAAATAATTAAAGATCTAGGATATTGAAATTTGATAAATGCATTTACATAAGTTAGTAGCACAACAAAAACTCAAGGAATAAATCTTTGACCAACCACAAAATTGGTATGACTTAAAAAAATCTCATACAACCAAAATTTTGATCAAAGTTTACATAACCAACTACAATTTTGTTTGTTGGAAAAAAATTGCTAGATTATGAAAACCAAAAGTTTACAACACAAAATGCTTTAAAGGAAGATTTAGCCACCTTTTGCCATGTTTCTTTCATTAATAATTTAGAATAACCAACTATTACAACCCGAAACCATAAAATGAAGATCAACATTTAATTCCATGCCAACTATAATTTGTGAGCAATTCATGTTGAGTTTAGGTTGAACAATTGAAGTTAAGATAATTATGCATAGCAAGATGGATGCATTTTAAAACCTCTCTAAAAATGTATTGCATATTAGATGGTGGCAAACGATTTTGGAAATCAAAAGGTCTCTAAAAATTAACCCATGTAATATCCCAATACAATTCAATGTTTTGAAACTTTCTACCATGCATTATTGACCTCAAACATTTGCAAAATTTACTTTTGTCTTTAGTTCCAAAATGAAATCTTCATAAATAAATTATATTTAAATCTCAACCAAGTTTGTGGATGGTTGTACAAGCTCATTCAAGATTTGTTATCACTTTTAGGAATAAGGAATCTATGGATTTTTTTCACTATGCACTATATATATATATAAGATGAATTATGCAAGAAGAAAAATGAGTGATTCAACTTAAGATAATTCGTATGGTGTTGCTGATTTTTTGCATATGTACATTATTTTGCATCAAAATTTGGGTTCAAAATTACCAAAAATGAAAAAAATGCATTTAAATTCACTTCTATGATTTATTATTATTATTATTATGCATATTGATTTCCTACACATGTGGCTTGTGCTTGTGGCTACAAATTATCTCAAGCCAAATGAAACCAAATGGCTAAAAAATATATAATTTTTTTTCACTATTTAACTTCAAGTTCATAGAAACTTCAATACTTTGCAACTAGATGTTTGGTGCAATTGATGTGTAATTATCTTGCATTTATTCCATGGAAATACAAAGCATTTGGAAAAAAATGCCATGTTTAAAATTCATGGAATTTTATTATAATTACATATTAGTTACAAAAATACCTAATATACATTAAAAAAAATTTGCATATTTTCGACTACAATATAAAATTAATTTTTAGTTGCAAACAACATTGGCAACTAAAATGATTTGTAGTTGCATTGGATAGTTGCATAAAACGTTAAGTTCAAATATTGATGTCATGATGATGTCATCACGTAAACAATGGATTAGGTATGTATTTGAATCGACTATATTTTTCATTTGTTGACCATGTGGCATGTGCAACTATCATGTGACTAACATGCAACTAGTGACCATTTTTTAATGACGAATGCATGTTGCCATGTGGCAACATTTATGATTTTTGAAACATTTAAAATAAAATTAAGTGGGTAGGTAAGGAAGTCTAATATATGTAGGTAAGTAGGTAGGTAGGTAAGTAAGTTAGCCTAGATGGGTAGGTAGGTAAGTATGTAAGTAGGCTTAGTTGCAATTATGTTTTTTATCACATACAATTTGGTTTCCCTTTCAATTGTGTCAACTCCATAAGTAAGTAACTCATTCACTAACTAACTAATTCACTAATTAACTAACTTCCTATTTACCTATTAATAATATTAGGTTGTAATGCAGGCCTCATAAAGTTATAGATTTCCATAAATCAAATAAATTAAATTAAATTATGGACATTGTTGGACTTGAATTATGGATCGGCCCGGACTATGTATTATTAGGCAATTTTAGGCAATTAATGCTTGTAGCATTGATTGCTGCTTAGCTTGGAAGATACCTTCCAATGACAAATGCATCAAAGAGGTTTGGTTTTTGTCCATCTCCCATTTCAGGATCGAGAAATCAGACTCGACTGGTGTTGTGTTGGCAAACACTGTGGCCAGACCACTAACAAATGCACGCATGGAATCGAATCGGCTAGCTGGTAAGACATCCCATCTAAGGTTGAATGATGTTTGGTGGTCTTGCTTATCGATTGTGACTTTTAGAATCAGGTTTGAATTATAGACCTTGAGTAGATGACGATGTTCATCCTCAATTAGGTCGATCTTTTCAACCGGCCAGAACTTTTGAGATATGAGCACGGAAAAGGTCCAACACCTCTCGAATGAACATGCTGGGGTAGAGCTTAACCAGCTAAGCAGGCAACACTGGCGACGCATCTGAATCGAAGGTCTATTCGCGTTGTCCCGCTCAGCCTTGACGTTTTGGAAGCTGGCAACCAGTTTCATCACAAACATGCCAATCTCCTTGATGACGAGTTCCTGATCGGCAGCGTCCAGCTCTTCGTAGCACTGCTAAGGGAATGACCCTTGGTCCTCGATGTGGGCAACAATTGAATCTACATTGATGCGCCATTGTTCGAAATTGACATAGTCACCCACTCCTTCATTATCGCCCTCGTTGAGCTCCTCGATCATTTTAATGCTGAACATTGTCATAATGGTGCCAATTAACATTTGGATACATTGCTCTTGCTGCGCAAGCAAAAGCGACTTGTCCTGCAACATGACGAAGGTGACATTGATTGTGTCGATGGCTAGAGCGATCAAGTAGATGATGACCCACCAAATGGAGGATGGGGCATTTGCAGGGTGCTTCTCAATTGTATAGGCGATTAACTAACGCTAGTACTGTTGGAAGAACTTGAATAGGTGTCCAAATGCACCCATCGATTGGTCTTCTCGAGCACTTGACGTTCATGGCGATTATAAAATTGTCTTGCGATCGCAGAAATACTAACCAGTTGTATGCGAATTTGATCCAAGAGAAATCCAAGATTGACTCGGTCAAAGCCTTGATGACAATATCAATCTGATGTGGCGCGCACTAGACGCGCAACACCTTGTTAGAAGCAGATCAAACCATGCACATGACAAACCCATAATGACGATTGGTCATCATGTTCTCTCCATTGGACAACACTCCGATTAGCTTGTTGCACCACTGGCCATACAATGCATCGAGAAACTTGATGACCATGTTAAACATGTTCTCCACAGTGTGGCGTTCGAACATGGGGATGGCGACCAGGTGGAGGTTTGTGAGATCACCGTAGTAGCAGGCGCGCATGCGTAGATTGAAGAAAGACTATCCATGGTGCGTGTTGTTGTTGCCAGCTAACGAGATTACCCAAACAGATTCATCATCGATGATGTCGGAAATGTTCTACAGAGTAGCGGCGACCACAACCCGAACGTATTGATTAATAATTAGGTCATTGACTCCCGCCAACTTGGTCGTCTTGGTGCAGTCCTTGGCTTACTGGACGGCTGTTGCTGTCTGTCGAAACAACATGCCGATCGAGACATGGTCCATCGCTAGTTCAAAACGCATGACATTCTTGATTGTGACCTTGTATGTTGACTTGTCGGATTGTTTGATGAATAGCTTCATGGCGTTGACCTTCTCCTTGGACTTATTGGTGGCCCTCTTTGTGATCGCCACAACCATCGCAGTGTCATCGTCATTGTCGCTATCATTGAACAACTATTTGTCACTGCAGAAGAAAATATCGCCAATGATCGTGTCGACAATGTCAGTCGAAATGATGAATTTGATCAAGTCCGCAAATAGGTCCATGTGTTGGTGCAAAATGTTAATGCGCTTCACCTTGTTCTTGAAGTACTCATTCTTGTCCTGGTCAAACAACGCCTGGTAGGCAGCCCATGATTTGGCGTGCTGCTTCAAATGGTAACGATAGTTGAACGATATTTGATGGTCGAGGTCGCCTTTCTCTTGCGGCATGAACTACCACCAACCTCCACACTGTCCCAGCCTTCATGGACGCGGAAAAGGCACCGCACGGTCACATCTCCTTTGGCATCCTTGGAGACGACCTCCAGGTCGAACTCAAGAGCGTGTTTTGTCTGGAATGGGGTCGACTTCATGGTGCACAAATGAACAAAAATGTTGGACCTTATTGAGGAAACCCCGTTACCAGTTGCCTCGTGTGTATAATTTTTTTCCTATTTTATGGACAATTCCAAACTTATTTTATGGAAATCCAGGCGCTATTTTTAAAAATCCATAAGTTTAGGAGGCCTATTGTAATGGCACTAAATATTAATTAAAAATTACTATTAATTGATTAATTATCACTATTAATAATTAATATAAATAAAATAACTAATACAAATTACCAAGTATTAATTAGTATTTAATTATTATTTAATAAAATATTTGCATGAAATAAATAATTAGTTCATATTAAAAATTCATTAATAAGTAACTACTTGATTAACAACTAGTTTTAATTTATTAATTGGAATTATTTGAATATTAAATTTCGAATTATTATTATTTAATGTATATCAAATGAACAACTATTTAATATTAATAATATTAATAATATTTAATAATTAATAATCAATTATAATTATATCTAATATGTAACATCAATTTATTAATAATTAGTTTTACTTTGTTAAATAATATTTAATCTTACTAACTAAATAATTAATTAATACTTGTAATTTATTTAATATGTAACATTAATCAATTAATAAATATTTTTTATAGTTCAAGTAAATTTTTTAACCATACAACTCCAAATATGTATGGTTATCATGCTCATAATACACATTGTACATCAATTTGTGACTAAAATTTGGTTACATATGCAATTAATGGGCCATAGGGGCTTATTCACGAATGAATATAATTTTAGAAGCATTCACATAAGAGGATGAAGAAGATAGTGGTCACATGTTAATCGAATCTTCCCCAAATTTGATGAAGTTGGTAAATAATTGCAAAAGTAATCACAACCAACACATAGTCGGATGTAGTTGCAAATAGAATGGTTGAATATCCCCAAATTTCTTCTAGTGATAGTTGGAATATGTTGTATATACAATTTTGGTCAATGTCATTTAATTTTATTCACAAATTGCATAAAAATTGTTACAAGCAAGTTGTTGCATTGAGGTTGATTTGTATTTAATGTCACAAGGTGCAAATGAGGTAATAAGAATCACATGAATCCTTTTGTGAGTGTTTATTAAAAAACATTCTCAATATATTCCCAATTGTAATTTTTTTTAAAATCATCAAAAAAACATTTTGACATTATATAAGATGTTGCATTATATTATAATGTAAAAATATATTTAACAAATATCCCCACCAATAGGAGTCCTTATAATGTTTATAAATATTGGTTACAATTATTTAATGAGTGTTTTTGAAATTTTTATTTTCATTAAAGTCAATCCAAAACATATCACATATTTCCATAATATATTGGAAACATTGTTATGAGTGTTTTTAAATGATTCCTAATATTACAAAAAAAATTGGCATTAAAACATGAAAATTAAGCAATGGTTACAATCACTTGTGATTTTTATTAATGTGACTACACCCAAGTAAGTTTCAACTACTTGCAAGAATTTAATTTGCACAAGATATGCAAAGGCATGTTACACATGGCTATAACTTTTAATAGATCCCAATATTTACATCAATTATTATAATGCATTTGTGTTTAATGTCATATTTTTAATGGATGAACAAGGAGAGAGTTGTTTTTTTTACTTTATCTTTTTGGTTTTTTATGAGGCAACTATGAGACATGATCTACAAAACATTTTTTTGCCTTTATGGTTTTTAGTTCAAAGAATAAGACGTTCACATTAACAAGAAGAAAATCATTATCATTTGGATAACATGAAATGAAAACATGTGAATTTTTGTTGTTCATTACTTTGTTTAAATAGATTTTTTTTGTTTTTTTTTAATTGATGGAGATTAACAAAGTTTTATTCTTGATGATTGTGTGAAATTATTAGAATTGAATTAGTTTTAGGTTGTAATAAGTAGAAATATTTGTTCAACATTCATGTTTTCTACATTTACAATATCATTCATTATTCTTGTGCACAATTTTTTTTATGTTGCCAGGTTGTTAAAGTTTACATTATAACTGCAATGAATTTTGATGGTGTAGGTCTCAAAACATTCAAGTTTAATGTACTTTAAGGCTAAGACAATGAAAGTGAAGGTAAGTTTACATATACGTGCGAGAAAACTCAAAACCAATGTATTCTAATTTTGTTTATAACAGCTTACTTTGAATTTAAATAGTTGTGTGTAAATATAAAGCTTACAATTTAATGATTTCATGATTATGATGTGTTGTTTGTGTTAGACTTTGGTGAGAAGTTTAAAAAGTGGTAATATGTTTATGTTGCTTATAAGTTGAAGTGTAATTGCAAGGTACATTTATTCATTTTTCACAACATGGACAAGAAAATGTGAACATCAAAAGTAAACAAATGCCAAACCAACAAAGGTGAGGGGAAATGGACAAGTCTTGTTATTTGATGTGTTTATGACATTGTTTTGTTTATATTACATTTCAATGATAAGTTAATGATAACATTGTATATGTATGTTACTTGTTAACTGCATTATGGTTGCAAAAAACTCCTATTTAATTTTAGAATATGGACATTAATTTTTTTTCACATTGCAATGAAATTATTTGAAATTGATGTGTAAACATCATTTCACATTTGATAACTATAAAAACATAGCTCAACTTTTGAATAAAAACAAGGTGAACCTTTTAACGTTAAATAACAACAAATATTAAATAAGATATTTGATAGCAATGGTTTTAACAAGTCATAATTACTAAGTTATAACTTAGCAATAGAGATGTAACAAAAATGCAAACCATTAAAAAGGACCATGAATGACCAAAAATGTTGATGAATATTATATTTTCTAACATTAAATATTAATACATACAATTATATCATTGGAGCAAAATGTATGTCATTATTTGTGCAATGGAGTTATGTAATGTGTTTCATGATGAAAATTTATCATTGTCAATTTTAGTAAGTGTAAAGTAATATCATCCATAAATGGACACTAGTTGTAAAATAGTTCCATCAACAAATGGGTAAGTTGTAATTAAAAATATATTAATTAATTCAAATTGTAACATAGTACTAAGCAAAATCCATTAGTTGCAAAATAGTAATTTTGGGGTTCAAGTTTTGTAAGGTGTACCAAAATTTTCACCTTTTGGGTCTGATCACAATCAAATCACCTAACAATGACAAAGGATTCAAGGATTACAATCCTTTTTTTTTGGGTCATTTTCACTTTCTCATAAAAAAGATTTTTTGGATGAAACCTTTTGCAATATGTTATTAAGAATACATATAATTTCCTCAATACATCACATTTTTGTATTAAAACTTGAGAAGTAACTAAATTTTTGGTAAAAGTATACAAATTCTACCAAATTTTATGTTTCGTTTTGAAAAATTATCCTAATTTCAAATTGTATGAAAATATGTTAATTATTTGATTTTTTTTCCTTGTATCATAAAATGCAACTTTGGTTAGATGTCATGTACTTACACACCATTTACATGTGGTAAAAGACTCTTGAGATTTTAAAATTTTGTTCAATAAAGTTTTAATTTTCAAAATTTTCAAATTACACAAATTTTCAAATCGTGCATGTTTTTTTAGTGTGGGTAGTTAATCAACATGATCTCAAGTTTTTTCTCACCAAAATCCCATTCCTAAAAGAGTTTTTAGTTTAGTAATTTACAAAATTGACTACTTTCGATGCAATTGTTGTTCAAGTTCAAAGGTCCTTTATAAAAACCAAAACCCAAAATAATTTGTTTTTCAATTTTTATTTTACTTTCATCAACACTCATATTATTCATTTAACACAACTTCCCATGATTACCATGGCATTAAAATGACATCACAAAAACATATCTAACAAAATTATAGTTTTGAATTTTTTTTTGTAATCATTTGACATGGTTTTTGGCTTGTTTGGTTGTAATTGCACCCTTTTGATAATGCATTAGTTGAAGTTGTAATGGACATTGGCACATATCATTTCTCAATGCATGAATGAAAAGTCATTTAAACATTACATTCATTCATGGGTATTTTGCATGGAAAACCTATCTAGACACCTTAGTTACAAAATAGTTGCATTCAATTGCATAAAATTTAATGCATTTTCAATAAGTATTATATGTTTCCACATACAACAAGTTGCATTTGATGTAACTCATTTGATAGCATTTGTGCGTTGTATAGATACTTGGAATTGTGAGTGTACAATGCAATTTAAAAATCTAGTTGCAAGCCAAGTTACAAAACCCGCTATTTTCTCATAGTGTTCCTTACAACCCACAAAATGAATATTGGGTGAAAGCATGGTTAGGCATATCAATTTTGGTCTTTTTAGAGTCCATTTTTAACATTAGTTAAAATTCGTATGTTTTAATCATTAAAAATTTATGCATCCAACGTACATTTTCGTGATGTTTCCATTATAAAATATAGGTAACCCTAAGTGTGCAATGTGTACATGGTTAATATATACTTGGTACTAAAATTCATGTAAAAACATGAAGTTTTGAATGAGAAATGAACTAATAAGACTTGCTAATATAGTATTGTTAATATGATATTTGATTAAAAAACAAAAAAATAATATCTATCATGAAAGTTTCAATGCACCTTATTTTTAAACACCTCATTGAATGTTTTCCTATTTTATTAAAAAAAATTGACCATACTATGGCATACTTTTTGAGTCCACATGTAATTTTTTTTACTTTATGATTAAAAGAGTTTCATTAGTTTAAAGTCCATTATGAGTTCATTTTTTTCTTAGAATTCGTCCATAATTTTTAATATGATTCCCAATAAAGTCTATTGCAACATGAAAAATAAAAAATTTAACACTTATAATGTGGAATGTGACTTTACATTTTAAGTTCGTTTATAATTCAAAAAATTGCAACATGACAATTCAAATTGTTTCCCTAATTGTGTTTTCACCCTATTGTAACCTTCAAAATCCTCATTTAGTTTATAATCTAATCAAATGCACCCAATGAACATTGTTAAATAGAAATGTAAGCATTATTTATCCATTAAAAAAATTGAAATCATTTGCATTATTTATAACTATAGTTAGGACAAAGTATAGTTATTAGAAGGATTCAAAAATACATTTATTTTATACTCAATTTATTCTTAGATATTTTTCTTATATTAACTGCTAACATGACATCATTTAAAATGCAAAGATAGAACAATTCATTATACTTATATAATGTAATAAATATCATAAAAACCCAAAGTTGGGTTATGTACAGTAGCCTACCGGCTAAGTACGCAACTTGAACCTGGGAGGAGTGTGCGTACTTAGCCGGTAGGTGCGCACTTAAGACCATTCAATTTTTTTTGTAGCCACAGCAGCAACAGGTGGCTGG
>Ga0116227_10008294_pt1 | contig 19697 bp, 12 predicted proteins | sample S1TSphgellanicum_FD_89693 | JGI IMG/M metagenome (GOLD analysis project Ga0116227, IMG submission 89693) | Host-associated microbial communities from peat moss isolated from Minnesota, USA - S1T2_Fb - Sphagnum magellanicum MG | ecosystem: Host-associated > Plants > Peat moss > Unclassified... | reverse complement strand
TTGTCACTTCCCAGCTCCGTTCATCTCCGTCGTTTTCGCCGGTTATGTCCACCCGTCCGCGCCGTAGCGACATGAGATTCTAATATTCTCACGTTAACTACAATCGGCCCAGCCAAATTCACATCTTTAAACACAATTTTGTAAATTAGGTGCAAGCGCAATGCATTGATTTATAGCGTGACGATCTTGATGAGACGCACTCTCATGCTGATTGATGAGGTGGAACGGTCCTCTACCGGAGCATCAATCTGCTAAAACGTGGTCGTTGATTTCAACGCCACAATGCAGGAGCCGTTCCATGAAGGAGATTACCACCATCGGACTGGATTTGGCCTTTCGGCAGCCGGCGTTCGCGGGACAAATCCCGACGGAATAAATATCTGAGGCTCCTGATTGGGGCATTGCGCCCGCTATTGGCGCAAGACAGCTACCTTATTGGCCGAGATACATGTCAGCATTCCACGCATGGCCGCCGGAGGAACAGCCCGGGAATTACAAAGCGGATATCACGGCCGTGAGGAGCTATTAGAAGGAAGCAACCGTTACCATTTCTCTTTTCCACTACACCCCTGCGTTTCCCCGCAATCAAATTTCCGCTTGGGGTCTTGACCAGCCCACATGGTTACAAAGCTTACCCCAGCGATTTCCGAGCCCTGAAGCCGCTGATAACACCGTGGACGGCTTAGATGAGATGAGCCCTAGTAAGGTTTGAAAAGTCCAATAATCGAATATTCGCTCCGAAAAAGGGAACCGGAACTGAGTAAATCGCGGCACACGCGAATTTAGTAGTATAAAATAAATTAAAGGTGCATAGAGTCTAATACTTTTCGTTTATACGCTCATTAAGTGCTCTGCGCACGGCTTCGCACCCCGAAAATGATTTCGCTGTTTATTATAGGAAACCCTTGCGGCTCTGTGAGTCGTCAGTGTCGGCGTCAGCGTCGAGGCTAAAAAAGGGGTTTCCGATTGGGAGTTCTGATGTCTCATGAGGAATCAAATTACAGATGAATTTTTTTCAGCGGAAAGCTACCAACGGATCGGCTGCCGATCTTTCGAAATTGCGATCGGCTCACACCCAAAGGACTGATCTGCACACGGCTATTGAACCACTGCCCTCAAGCGGAAAAAAAGACGGGCATTTCGACCGTGTCGAGAGCGTCCCGACACACCCAGAACATGCACTGAAACGCTTAGCCTTGGCAATCGATAGCGGCGGTATCGGTATCTGGGACTGGGATGTAAAACGTGACGTGATGGTCTGGGATGACTGGATGTATCGGCTCTATGGTACAGAACCTGAGGACGGTTCAAGTAGCTACGGCTTATGGCAACGGCATCTGCACCCCGATGACCGCGCCGCCACCGAGCAGGCGGTAGCGGATGGTCTACGCGGCATTAGGCCCTATAATGCGGATTTTCGAATCGTCTGGAAAGACGGAAGCATTCATCATTTACGCGGTTCGGGCCAGGTAACCCGTGACGCGGCCGGACTGCCGTTGCATATGATCGGGGCCAACTGGGATATCACCCCGCTGAAACAGGCGGAACAAGCGCGCGATGAGTTGCGGGCCCAGTTCGCAAGCATCTTGGAGAACATGAGGGGTTATATTTTTCAACGCACCATGTCTCCCGACGGCAAAATTCACCATCCATTTATCAGCGAATCGCTCTATCAGATGCTCGGCTTCGCACCCGACCCGGTGAATTCGTACCCTGACATACTGACGCTCATCTCGCCTTTGGATCAGGAACGCGTCGTACGGGCCATCCGGCAATCGGCGCGTGACTCTACGAAGCTTGAGATGGAGCTTCGGCTAGAGGGGCGAGATGGAAGGGAACTTTGGGTTAGCAGTAGCGCCAATATAAGGTATCTGGACGACGGGACGGCTATTTGGGATGGGTTTGGCACCGACATATCGGTGGAAAAGCGCACTGCACACCAACTTTTCTACCTGACATACCACGACAAGCTGACCGGACTTGAAAATCGCTTGGGCTTCGAAAGCGCCCTTGAGAATGCGGTCCATGAAGCGACCAGAAAACAGGTTCCGTTTGTCATATTTTTCATCGACATTGCTGACTTTTTGGAGATTATCGATACCTTCGGCGCGGTACGAGGTGATTTCATCATTCAGAAGACCGCTGAACGCCTAAAAATCCTCGCCGGTGATGGCGCTATTACCGCCCGCATTGCGAGCGATGCGTTTGCGGTTCTTAAGATGGGCACAACAAAGGACGAGACTAAGCATCTGACTATTGAAATTGGTGCCGTGCTGGGAGAACTCATTGATCTCGCTGGGGTGAATAATTCGGTCGCTCATCATGAAGATAGTGCTGACCATAAGTGTAGAATTGAGGTCAATATCGGGATAGCAGGTTCTCAAGATGACGACGCCGGCACCTCGGCGACTTTTTATCACGATGCTGTATCCGAATATATGAAACGCTGCGACATTGCTCTGTACGAAGCCAAACGGCTCGGTCGGGGTAAATACTGTCACTACACCCATGACATCGATCATCGTATCCGTAACCGGATGTTGTTACGGCAATCGTTGCATCAGGCGGTCGTCGAAGGTGAATTTATATTGTATTACCAGCCCATCCTCGATCTGCAATCGGGTGAGATTATTGCGGCGGAGGCTCTAGTACGCTGGCAGCACCCGAAGCTCGGTTTTCAACCGCCGGACCAGTTTATACCCCTAGCCGAAGAGTCGGGGCTCATCGTGCCACTTGGTATTTGGGTACTCAAGACAAGCATGAACCAGATTAGGCTATGGAGACAGGCATTCGGCCTCCAAAAAATCGCTGTAAATGTCTCAGCTGTTCAGTTCGCGCAGGTCGATTTCGTTGATATGATCGAAAACTTACTTCTCGAGACCGGAGCTTCTCCGGACATGATTGAGTTTGAGCTGACCGAGACGACCCTGATAGATTGTTCTAGCGACATGCTGGAGCGAATGAGCCGACTGCGCAGCCTGGGATTCACTCTGGCAATTGACGATTTTGGTACCGGCTATTCGTCTCTGAAATATTTGAGTAAATTGCCTGTCGACAAGTTAAAAATCGATCAGTGCTTTGTGCGTCAAATGACTGACGAATCGAACGATGCCACAATTGTTCGCGCGATCGTGGCACTCGGAAAAGGTCTCAATCTCGAAGTTTTTGCCGAGGGTGTTGAAACACTTACTCAGCAGAAGTTTCTTGTCGCACAAGGTTGTTTTTCTGGGCAGGGCTATTTGTTTAGCAGGCCGGTCCCAGCGGACGAGTTTGTCGCCTTCATGAACAGTACAAAGAAAATGCGATCCGTCTTGCTTAAGAATAAAGCGGATTCTCGCCGCGCTATCTAAAGAATATTTGACTTATAAACTATTTTTAATTTGTAACAGGTAGTTAGTTTAAATCGGATATCGTTTTTGCCATGACCTGGTTGGCTCCAGGAAGATAGCAAAGCGGCTTTGGGTTGTTCGTTCGTTTGATCAAACATAAAATTTCGTCAATTTGGTAAGCGTTAACTTTTTGCGGTTAGTATTTCACCGGCCTTATCCCATTCGAAAGAAGATGGTTTCTGGCCTTTTTCGGTAAAATTGTATTTTTAAAGAGGTCAAGATGAAACGTATTTATCTCATTCGCCCATTCGCCAAGGTGAACAAGTTCCGAGTTCACAATAATATTGACGTATCTTCACGTGACGGAGGATAGTCAAGATGAAGCGGCGGTCGGAAGATATGGCTCAGCGGCCGTTCAACCTCACCCCCGAGAAATACGTAAATTCGTTTGATCTAGTCATGAATGAACAAACGAAGAGGCCGCTGTTCGGCGTGACGGGACGGCCAAATGCCGCACGTTAACACGGATAGTGGGGTTGTTGACATGCCGGTCGAAGGATATCTAGGCATCAGAGCGACAATATCTGGTTCGTCCCGAAGCGGGATCGACAGCCGTTTTGCGGCGCGTCAGACCGTCTTAAAGCGAGGCCAGCTGATATTTGGTAGTTCCGGCTCAACGATTGATTGCATCATAAGGGATGAGACCCGCTTTGGAGTATTAGTCGAAACAGCGGTAATGACAACTATGCCGGAGCAAATCAAACTCCGGTATATCGGCGGCATAACGCTCGATGCAATTTGCCGTTGGGCTGTTGGAACTAAGATCGGCATTGAGTTTGTCGGGCTTGAGATCGACTCCGACATCAATCTCGAATCTACGAACCAAATCATCCTCCGGACTACCTCAATTGAAGTGTTCTATCAGGCAGTTTGCGACGAGGCCGTTGCGGCGGGGAAATTCGTTGGCGCCGCCTTCCTTGTTCCTGGCATTGGCGAGCGACTGCGATATGAAGCTGGCGCCGGTGATGGAATTACTCGACTTATAGACGCACTCATTTCCATTGAAAGCGGTGACCCCGGTGAGAGCGATCTCGTCCATACCGCCTTCCGGAATGGACAGCCCTGCCTCATTTTCGATTATCTGAGAGACACTGGCATGCGAGCTGGGAGCGACAAATTGATGGACCTGGATATCGGCGTTGTGGTCGCGATGCCAGTCGTTAATGGCGGCACTACATTCGGGGTCTTCATCTGGTTTCTAGGTAAATCTGGAGCGCTAACCGGCGCGGTCGTTGAGCGCATTGAGCAGATGGTCGAGAACGTTGGCTATACCTTGCGACGGATTCAACGTGAGGCGGAAAGCGATCGGCTTCGCTCTCTTGTCTCAGCATTGAGTGACGCCAACGAAGCAATGTTGTGTTCCCGCACAAGAGAGACCCTATTTCAGCTGGCATGCGAAAGTGCGACGCGGGGCGGTAGGTTTACTACTGCTGCTGTCCTGCTGGTTGAACCTACAACTAATAATTTGTACCGCGTCGCTTTGCGCGGCGCGGCGTTAGTTAGTCCCGCAGCAAGTTCTCCAGGATCGACCTCGAAGTTAGAAGCTACGCATGGAAACTCCGACCGCCATGAATTGGCAATAGAGGCCATCAACACGCGGCGGCCTGCAGTAAGCAATGATCTGGCAGCGGACATGCGGTTGTGCAGTTTCCAGCTTCCTACGTATTTTAAGGGCGCCAAGTCCGCAGCGGCGGTCCCTTTGTTCATCGGCAGCCGGGCGATTGGGGCTTTTCTCTGCGCATCTGCGGAACACAGTAACTTCACCTATGAGGTAGTCGACCTATTGAAGCTGATTTCCATAAATATCTCGTTCGCTCTTGCAAATATCGCGCGTGAGAATGACGAGAAAAAAGGCGATAATCGATTCGAGGATATCGCCACATATGACAGACTTGCAGATTTACCTAACAGCAGGATGTTCAATCAGCTGTTGAGCTTTTCAATAAAGGCAGCGAAGCGATATGATCGGCAATGCGCTGTACTCTGCATCAATCTCGATCGGTTCACAGAAGCTAATTCGGTTTCGGGCGATGAAGTCGGAGATGCATTCTTAGTTGAGATGGCTAGTAGGATACGCAGCTATGTTCGGGCCAGCGACGTCCTCGCACTGTTTGACAAAGATATGTTTATGATCCTGTTGAGCGAGATTACCGAGAGCAAAAAGGTCGCCGAAATTGCATCTGACCTGCTAGCGGCGTTCAAGGAACCAATAAATTGTTCCGGCCAAGACCGCCCCGTGACCGTAAGCATAGGTGTTGCCATTTTCCCATATGATGGCACCGATCCGCAGACCCTAACGATGAACGCCGACATCGCGATGCACAGGGCCGCGGTGGGGGGCGGGAACAGCGTTCGATTCTTTTCTGGCGACATCAGGAAGCACTCGGCCGATCTAATGGGGATCGAGACGGACGTGGCGGGTGCACTAGATTGGCGCGAGCTCTGCCTTCTATACCAACCTGTGCTGTGCTTAACGGAAGGACGAGCCATTGGGGTAGCGGCTTTGCTGCACTGGAATCATCCGACTCAGGGATTAATCCAGCCCTCGCAGTTTATCCCGTTTGCTGAAGAATGTAGCCTTGGTGGAGAGATCAGCCGCTGGGTTTTGCGCACCGCCTGCGAGCAGAATATGGCTTGGTGCAGGGCTGGACTGATGGTGGGGGCCATAACTGTTGACGTATCTCTTGGACAGATTTTGGATGACACCTTATTGGCCGATATTGATGCCGCGCTGGCCAAAAGCGGTATGGAGCCAAAACTCCTGCGGATTGAGATTACCGAGAATATGGTCGGTCGCAACGCCCATCACGCTATTCGGATACTCGACGAGCTTCGGCGCCGCAGCGTGTCCGTTGCATTTAATCACTTCGGGACAGATTATTCCAGAATTTCAGTGGCAAAGAACTTTCCTATCGATACGATCAAAATCGACTGCTCGTTTGTTCCCGGTCTGGCGCTCAATTCGGAAGACAAGTTGGTCGCGCTGCGAATCCTCACGCGGGCGAAGGCGCTCGGTCTGAGGATCATCGCCGGAGGCGTCGAAACCATTGAACAGGCCGAGTTTTTGCGCCGTCACGGCTGTCAAGAAATTCAGGGCTTCCTGATAAGCAGGCCGATCAGGGCGGATGCCGTCTCAGCATTTCTTGGGCAGTCGCTCAATTTGTTGGCATCGCTACAAAAAACCGAAGACTTGTTTGTCCGGTGTCCGTAATTTTAAGAATAGGATATACAATGCCAGCTGGACAAAAAGTTTATACAGCGCGCAGTAACACGCCCTTAGCCAATGATGGTTTCAGTGTATCACTGCGACATAAAGAAAATTGTTTAAGCGACCATGTCACGACCAAACTCCATGAAATCAAGCCTTCTAGAAAAATGAAAGGGGAGTTCGATCAAGGAAAAAAGAGCGATCTAATAAATGGAGGAATGACGGACGGAGCGTTCTCAGAGAGTCCCGCGATTCAGTCGAAAGTTAAACGGCGCCGTGGTCCCTATCTTTCGGCATGGGAATCAGTCAATGCCGTACAACAATTCACTGAATCTTTGTCGATCAGCCAAATCGGAGAAGTTTTGCAGCTGCTCTCGAGCTATTCAGCAGGGAAAACGGCAATTCTTAACGCTGCAAAAGATATTGGAAAGGCTGCACTCGCGCTGCCTCAAGTAGATGTCGCCGACGCGGTGGACTTAGACGAATTGCTTCCTCACGCCGGAGACTTACTAACTTCTTTAGACGTTGCAGTTCTGATCGCACAATCGCAGCAAAGTATTAATCAGCAAGCCCGAAATGGCCGCTTGCTCGGGCTCAGGTTTGGATCGAGATGGAGATTTCCAAGTATCCAGTTCGTCAATAGGGAGGCCGTTCCCGGACTTTCATCTGTTTTAAGGGCCGTAGGCCATCTTGATCCGTGGCAGACACTTTCGATCCTTATTATGCCCAGGAATTCGCCATCGAAGCAGCCGCTAACTCTTCTCAAGAACGGAGACAGATATGCTGCGATCGAAGTTGCAAAAAAATTAGCGGGTCAGCTGCGTCATCGGAATTTCTCGCAGGACGTTGTGGGACTTTAGGGTTGGTTTCAGAGGCCGACTTGCCTAGCGATAGCAAGTACACCTTTTCGGCAAGAACGAGAAAAAACGAACGCAACATCGAGGTGACATTGAGGAGATGCAGCATGCGAATTTCCATTCTAAGTGGCCATTTAGAGATTTTTCGGACACCGCGACGGGAAGGCTCAGGATTTGAGACTAGTGAGGCACATCAAATTGATTTGACGAGGTTGCAAAAAAGACTAAGACAAATTAGCTCTCTGACTAGAGCTCCCGATCTTTCAGGGAGCTCGTGGACGCGAAGGATTTTTATCCATGAATAATTCTAGTCCACTGTTCACCCCATCTAGTTCAATGTTGGCTGTTAAAGAGCGGTCCGACACCTCGCCTCCGCAGCTGGCCAGCCGGGAGCTTTTGCTTGAAGAGTTGCACTTAAAGCGCCAGAACCGGAAAACAGATGGGGACGTGTTCCTCGTCGTTATAAACATCGCCGATACCAAGGCTTATGATGAAATCATCCGAATATTCGGGTATAAATTCGCGGATAATATACTGAGTATTCGCCTTGAGAAATTGGAGTTCATCACGAAATCGATGACGATCTACCAGGTGGGTTTCTGGAGTATCGGCATAATTTATGCTCCTTTAAATGATGAGGTTGCCGAAAAGTATTTCGATACGGTGGTTAGCCATTTGGCTACACCGATCATTTGCAGAGGGATCCCAATACCGATAAAGGGTGGTGTCGGGGTATGTGACCTTGCAAAAGGCTTGGGCTCAACGGAAGATCTTCTGCAATCGACATATATAGCGGGCCAGACAAGCGGGCGGATGGCGGCAGGTTGGAGTACCTGCAACTATAACTTGGCTGCCAACAATCGCCGGGCGTTCTCACTAATAGCTGATATTGGCTACGCGCTTTCATCGACGAACGAATTTGAACTTTTATATCAGCCTCGTATGGCGCTCAGGAATGGGCGGTGTATTGCAGCAGAGGCGCTACTGCGATGGTCGCATCCGAGTTTTGGCTCGGTAGCTCCCAATGAGTTCATCCCTTTGGTGGAGATGACAGGTCTGATACGCAATATGACGGAATGGGTATTGACTCGCGCGATTGCCCAGGCTGCACATTGGCACAGAAGCGGCTCTTATCTTAAAGTCTCAGTAAACATTTCTACGCGCAACCTAGAAGAGTCCGATTTTGTAAAGCGTGTCGAACATATATTATCTCGTTTCGGTTTAGCGCCAAGGTACCTCGAACTGGAATTGTCAGAGGGTCAAACTTTCATCGACCCCGATTTGGCAATAAGCCAGCTTCGTGTGCTTCGTCAGACGGGCATTAGCATTGCAGTTGACGATTTTGGTACCGGATCAAATAGCTTTACCTACTTACAGACCACACCCGTAACAATTATCAAGATCGAAAAATCGTTCGTTCTTAATATGAAAACCGAGCCGAAGAACCAGGCTACGATTAAGGCGATGATTGGGCTAGCTCATTCACTCGGCATTGAGTGTGTTGCTGCGGGGGTAGAAACTCAAGAAGCTCTTTTGCTCCTCACGAACTGGGACTGCGATTATGCACAAGGCTACTTGTTGGCTAGGCCAATGGACGCGAGCGCTTTCGAAAAATGGCGCGAGAAAAACGTTGTTAGTTTATGAATTCATCTGGAGCGTCATACTTGTGTCGAAATCAAACTAGCTATTTTCCTAAAAGAAATCCTATCAAATGGCTATTGATGTCCTGCGGATACGGATCGTAAACGACCGGACTCTTCTCGCGAATCGATCTAGTTCGCACGGCCCGCGGGCATGGGTATTTTTGTTAGGCTCAAAGCTATGAAACAGTCGTCAATTGAGCAGAAGGTTTTGCGGAGCTTTCTGATAGCGTTATCCTGTGCGATTGCCATTGGCACTACGGCGTTGTGGCTTCAGATTGAGTCCAATACGGCGCAGGTGAGTGTGGACCACGACCAGTCCATTTTGCACGCTGTGGACCAGGTGTTGCAAAGCGAAGTCAACGCCGAAACGGGGCAGCGCGGCTATCTCATCACGGGGAAACCAGCCTATCTTCTGCCCTATAATGTCGGCTTGGCAGCTGTTCAAGGCAATATCGAGCTGTTGCAATCCCTTTTGCCGGATACGCCTGCCAACCGTGCCGGCATAGCGAGGCTGCGCAGCCTATCCGCGTTCAAATTGTTGGAGATGGCGGATACCATCCGGCTCTACCAGACTTCAGGCTATAGCGCAGCAAAAGCCCTGGTTGACAACAATTCGGGCCAGAACGCCCTCGATGGTATCCGGGTAATCCTCGCTCAGTGGAGCACGCTCTATGGCGACAAGGTCGTGAAGGAGCGCAGACAGGCAAACAGTCTGATATGGCGGACGGACGGTTCGCTTCTCCTGACCGGCGTTGCAATGTCCGGCCTGCTACTCTGGGCCTACTGGCGGATCCTCCGGGATCTCAGGCAGCGCCGTGTTCTAGCCAACTTACTGGCGCATGAGGCCAGCCACGATCCGTTGACGCAATTGCCAAACCGACGACTATTTGGCGAATGGGTGCAGTACGCTTTATCCCAGGCTGAGCGGGAAGGGCAGCAGGCCGCTATCTTCTACATGGATATCGATGGCTTCAAGGGGGTGAACGATAGCTTTGGCCACGCCCGCGGCGATGTGCTGCTGCAAGCGGTGGCGGCGCGTCTGAAGGAGGTGACACGGGGCGGTGACGTGGTGGCGCGCATCGGAGGTGACGAATTCGCCGTTCTGCTACCAACCGTATCGAACGTCGGCGACCCCGCCGGCCTCGCGCAGAGGCTGCTGGAAGCTCTCACGAAACCGTTTCCTGAAGCCGGCGGGCTGAGCGTCGGGATGACCATCGGCATTGCGATCTTTCCGCTGGATGCCGGGACGCCCGAGCTACTCATCTCTGCAGCGGATACGGCGATGTATAACGCCAAAAAAGCCGGCGGCCGCCGCTACGCTTTCTGTAGCGAGCTCCAGAAAAGTCTGCAGGAGCGGGACTTGCGTCTGCGCGCTGATCTGTTCCACTGCGCCGCCCGCGACCAGCTACAGGTGCTCTACCAGCCAATCGTCGACATACATGGCGCAATTCGGAGCATGGAGGCACTGGTGCGCTGGGATCACCCAGAATTTGGGCGTATCGATCCACAGGAATTTATTCCGGTGGCCGAGCGCAGCGGCGCCATTTTGCAGATCGACCGTTTTGTCAGGCAAACCGTGATCAAACAGGCGGCGCAATGGCTGGCGGCGGGACACTTAGTCCCGATCGCTGTGAACATGAGCGCGGTAGAATTTTCTGCGGATAGTTTGCTCACATCACTGCTTGAGGATCTGGACGCCCACAAGGTAGCACCGCAGTATCTCACGATTGAGTTGACTGAGACATCGCTCCTAAAAACGAAAGCGGCCGAAATGTTACGACGTTTAAGCGGCGCCGGGCTGAACATGGTGTTGGATGATTTCGGCACGGGATATTCGTCGCTGTCTTATCTTTTGCATTTTCCAATCAGCGGGTTGAAGATAGACCGGCTATTCGTCGACAAACTGCCCGACCATAGGGAAAGTCGGCGCCTCGTAACAGCGATATTACAAATGGGCGCCTCTCTAAACCTGATTGTCGTGGCGGAAGGCGTAGAAACTGCCGAGCAGGCGGAATGGCTCGTTGCGCAGGGTTGTACGCGCATGCAGGGCTATTTCTTCGGCAATCCGATGGACGCAGCCGCCATGGAGATAAGGCTCGAAGAGGCGGTTGATCTTGTCATATGTACGTGACCTAGCTCGACATCCTTGATGGCGATCCCCGCTTTTTGAGAGAGTATTGAGTTCCATTTATACTATAACCCAAGTCAACGTGGTGACCATTTGTTTGGACCAAAAGCAAGGTTCACCAGAAGCGCATTAAGCCGTGCTTCACGCTATAGTGATGCTGGGCACCAGCCCGTTGTCGTTGCCAAAAATGTCCACAATGGCCGCATGGGCTAAGCCATGTCTCGCCGCTAAAGGTCAGCTGGCTGCGCGCTTTTTTCCGAGACAGCATCAGCAAAATATGATAATCTTAACAAATTGACCTTATAGGCTTGTAATGTTTCGTCTAAAGAATTTATTTTCTATGCTGCTAAGCCCAATTTGGGTCGGCAGCGAGGCGGCACTGCGGGATTGCTTCAATGATTCCTCAATCCCAACATTCTTGCTATCAGGCGACGATAACCTGGTTTACGCCAACCGGGCTTTTGGCGATCTGCTTGGCTATGATTGGGCGCAATCTACCGAGCTCGGAATAAATACGATCGTTCATCCTGATGATGTCGGCCAGGCTCGCGCGCAGGCTGTTAGTGTGGCGCGAGAAGACCGGGCAGCTAGCCAGGTGGAAATCAGATATCTTCGTAAGAACGGTGATGCATTATGGGTGCAGGTGTCGGTGTCCCGGTCGGGCGGCAGCCGCGGTCATCCTGCATATCTCATTGTTCATGCTATTGACATCGATCGACGGAAACGCACCGAGGCGGAACTGGCGGTCGTTGAGAGAAACTGGAATTTTGCCCTCGAGAGCGTTGGGTACGGTTTCTGGGATCGTGACCTGAAAAATGAACGAGGATTCTATTCTCCGGTTTGGAAACGGATGCGCGGCTTCGATCTTCCGGATAAATTTGACGATGGTTTCGATCGCTGGCTAAGCAGGGTTCATCCCGACGACCAAGCCCGCATTTTCCGGGAAATGTTCGAGTTCGACCCAGCGAAATGCACCGCCGGCAAAAGCGAGTACCGGGAGTTGCACAGCGATGGCCACTGGATGCGGATCGTCACCTGGCGGAAAATCATCGAATGGGGCTCCAACGGTGAGCCCCAGCGGATCATCGGGATCGACACGGACATCACAGAGCTTAAGACCGCCGAGGAAAAACTCCAATTCGCGAATACTTTACTCAGGACTGAGATGGATGCGTCTCCCGACGGCATCCTTGTGGTCGATCAAAATGCCCAAATCATTTCATATAACCAAAGATTTGCCAATATGTGGAAGATCGCGCCGGGCCTTCTTAATGCGGGGGACGATATGCCAGTGTTGACCGCCGTGACGTCGGCTATGAAAAATCCAGAAGTGTTCCGCGCACGCGTTCAATACATCTACGCGCATCCGGATGTGGCAGCCCATGATGACCTAGAAACCACAGACGGTAGATCGATCGATCGCCATACCGAGGTACTCCGCACGCCTTCCGGGGAATATCTCGGTAGGGTCTGGTTCTTCCGCGATGTCACCGAACGGAAAAAGGCCGAAGAGCAGATTTTGCATCTGGCGCGCTACGACGCCCTGACCGGCTTGGCGAACCGTAGGGTATTCATGGAGGCGGTTGAGCGCGCGACGGCCGGCGTTAAGCGAGGTGGCATGACCTTCGCCGTGCTTTATCTCGACCTCAACCATTTTAAAGACGTGAACGATACCCTCGGCCATCCTGTCGGTGACGAATTGCTCAAAGCGGTTGCAGGCCGGTTGCGGTCAGTCACGCGAGACAACGATGTCGTCGCGCGTTTCGGTGGCGACGAGTTCGCGGTCATCGTGAGCGATGTCAGAGAGCCAGAAGACGCTGCTGCCGTCGCGAAGGCACTGTTGAAGGCAATGGACGTTCCTTTTGTAGTCCAGGGCTGCAATATTCGCAGTGGCGTAAGCATAGGAATCGCGGTTTTTGGGCCAGATGAACCTGGCGCCGAGACAATGCTCACGCGCGCGGACATTGCCCTCTATCTGGCGAAATCTGAGGGAAAATCCGAAGGAAAGGAGGGGTACCGGTTTCACACGGATGCAATGGACAACGAGATCCGCACGCGCGTCATGCTCAGTTCCGAACTGCGCGAGGGCATCGAATTAGGTCAGCTCTTTCTGGTTTACCAGCCGCAGGTCGAAATCGCGACCGGCCGCATTATCGGCGTGGAGGCGCTGGTTCGCTGGCGTCATCCAGTGCGTGGTGTGCTGGAACCGAAGACTTTTATACCGATCGCCGAAAAAACCGGACTCATTGCGGCACTCGGTCATTGGGTGCTCCGCGAAGCTTGCAACCAGACCAGAGAATGGCTCGATGCGGGAATTGCGCTTGACGTGGTTGGCGTCAATCTCTCGGGCGTACAGTTCAAGAGAACATTCGAAATGGTAGCGGAAATCGAGGCCGTCCTCGTGGAAACCGGCATACCGCCAGACAAGCTGGAATTCGAACTCACGGAAACGGTTCTCATGGTCGCCAGCAAGGAACATAATGACGTTCTCAGCCGGCTCCGCCAAACTGGCATCAAGCTCAGCATCGACGATTTTGGCATCGGCTATTCCTCGCTCGATTATTTGCGCCGTTTCCCCGTCGATCGGATCAAGATTGCTGGCGTATTCGTTGCCCAGATCACGGCGGAGGCGGGGAGTGCTGCCATCGTAAAGGCGACCATTGGGCTCGCACGGGAATTGGGTATCAGGGTCATCGCCGAGGGCGTCGAGACGTTAAGCCAGCTTGAGTTCCTGCGGAGCTGGGGCTGCCTCGAAGCTCAGGGATATTTCTTTTCCAAACCCCTCGCGGCCGAAGATATTTCGCCGATCCTGAAATGCGGTCAAATCCGGACGGAGCAGACGTTCACATCGAATAAATCCGCTTTGCCTGTTGATCTGGCGGGATGAGCAGCGAGATGGAGGAGTTCGCCGGACTGCGCGTCGAAGCCTTAGCCGCCATAATGCAGACGCTCAGGCCTCGACGATCCTCGCGGTTGCCGAATGTGTGGTCCACGTGGATATTACGTGCCTAAACGCCTCCGGCGCGTTCGCCATCGTGCTGCAAGTCCAAATCCTTGGTCTGGGCGGCTATTATGTACTCATATGCCGCCGGTGGCATATGATAGCCTCCAAGGCCCAAGTGCCGAATAGGAAGGAACCGCATGCACGCTACCCATGCGCTCGGTTCGCTTGCCGGACCACTGGTCGGCTTCGATGATTTCCTTGCCGTCGATATCAGCATAGGCAGCCATCGTGGCTGCCGAGCCTTTTCCGTAAGCGCGCAAGCCCGCGCTCAAGCATAATTGACTTTGGCTCGGCCATCGGGCGTAAGAAGTCCAGTGCTCAGATCACCCAGCAGTATACACCGGAAGCATTGCTCGGTCGCCAAGTGGCGGCCGTGGTCAATTTTCCGCCTCGTCAGATCGGTAAGTTCATCGCACCAAGGTGTTGACGCTCGGTTTCGCCGACTCTGCTTGTGCGGTGGTGTTGTTTCAACCCGATCACTCCGTCCCGAACGGTAGCCGCTTGTTTTGAATGTGTTAGCGGACGGCAAAAGCTGGAGCAAAGCGGAGCCAAGCATTTTGCCTAGACTGACTTTTAGCACATTTATCAGTTGTGTAACCGGTAGCTCGTCAGGATCATAACATGAGGGCCGCACGTTCAAATCGTGCCCCGAAACGAGCAAGGAATTAAATAAAAGAATAATTGTTTCGCAATGCGTGGGGAACACAAGAGATCGGCTTTTCGGCCTCACGTTTTATCTGTGCTAGTTTAAATTATCGAATAAAATCAGAGATATATGGAAAAATGAAGGCCCTTTTTCAGTTTGCAAAATTCTAACACGTACAGTTATAAAATCGGAAAACACAAAGAAACATGATTTTATCTGTTCCAGAGAGCGAGCTTCACCATGATCAGACACGGCACAGATACTGACACCTATGTCTGCCTATGGTGGCAACGCGTTAGTTGAGTGGGAAGCAAGTCGATCACGAAATCGTGTAGCGGAACTCGTTTCGTTCCATGACATTTAAATTGCATAGTACAATGGTGCGCTGCAATATTACAAAACGTAAAACTTTTCGTAATTCCTGAGCTGCTGTTGGGTTCTCAGCGCGGCCTACCGTTTTGGCATCGTGATCTGATGTTAAAGTAGTCCACTGTGTGGGGAATTTGAAGTCGCTCATGCCTGCGCCAGGAAGAGTGACATGACAGATCTATCAGCATTAAATGATGTCGCCGCACTCGAAAATGCGCTGCTTGCTCATGATATGTTCGATAATTCGCCGCATGGTATGTTTAGAACAACCCAAACTGGACGATATTTAAATGCTAATGGTGCGCTCGCAGCACTCTATGGCTATGAATCGCCTGCAGCGCTCTACAAAGCGCTAACGGCGATTGACTGCCAGCTTTATGTTGACCCATGTCGACGCGACGACTTCGTCCGTCAGGTCGCGGAAAGCGGCCAGGTTATGGATTTCGAGGCGCAGGTATATCGGGCCGATGGTACGATCATTTGGATATCGGAGACCGCGAGGGAAGTACGGAACAGGAATCGCGAGTTCCTCTACTATGAAGGCTCAGTCATAGACATCACTGCACGTAAACGCGCAGAGCATGCTCTAGTAATGGCGGCAGACCGTGAGCGCTTACAGAAGCGGCATTTCGAGACGGCACTCAATAACATGTCGCAGGGGCTTTGTTTATTTGGTCCCGATGGCGGGTTGATCGTCGGCAATCGGCGTTTCACAGAGATGTATCAGCTCTCCCCTGAGCTTCTTGTTCCCGGCATGACTCTACCGGCGATTATGAACATGGTGACCGCGGCAGCTAGCGTCCTACCCACTGGTCGCCCTGGCTCTAATCCAAAGGATGGTACATTAGGCCGCGAGCTTACCGCCTTGGTGATGCGCCGACAGAGCGCCATACTCACTCAAGAGCTTTCCGACGGCAGGATCATTACCATTGCACACGAGCCAACATCGGATGGTGGCTTTGTCGATACTTTTACTGACGTGACCGAACAGCGGCTGGCCGAAGCCCGGCTGGCCTATGCTGCGGCACATGACGCACTGACAAGCCTCCCTAACAGAGCATGCTTTTATGAGCAGCTTCGTAAGGCCCTTTATAGCACAAGACGCGACAATTCCTGCGCCGTTTTGTATGTGGATCTTGATCAGTTCAAGATGGTGAATGACACGCTCGGGCACCAAGTCGGCGACAGCCTACTAAAATTTTTAGCAAATCGTTTGCAGAAACTTACTCGCAGGGGCGACACCGTTGCCCGGATCGGGGGCGACGAATTCGCCATTATTCAGACGGGCATGAACAATGCCAAAGACACCGAAAATCTGGTGAATAGGCTCCTAATCGATCTTTCCACACCCCACCAGATCGACGGCCGTACGATCCTGACGAGCGTGAGCATAGGCGTCGCTTTTATACCTAGTGACGGTCGTGATGCCGATCATGTATTAAAATGTGCGGATATTGCACTTTACCGGGCCAAGGAATTGGGCCGTAACCGATGCTGTTATTTTGAGCCCGGTATGGACGCACTCATGCTTCAGCGTCGCGATCTTGAACATGAACTCTCAGCGGCAATTGCAGGTGAAGAATTCGAAATCCATTACCAACCGCAGCTCGACCTCAAGCGCGATGTTATTGTCGGCTTTGAGGCGCTTTTGCGGTGGCGTAGTCCGACGCGTGGGTTGGTGATGCCGGCGGACTTCATCTCGGTTGCCGAAGAGACAGGGTTAATAATTCGGATAGGTGCATGGGTATTGGAGACGGCTTGCCGGGAAGCGACGACCTGGCCGAATGACAAGAGGGTTGCTGTAAATATCTCGGCGTTGCAGTTCACGAGCCATGACCTGGTGAGTACGGTGCATGCTGCCCTTGGTGTATCGGGGTTGCCTGCCAAACGCCTCGAACTCGAGATTACCGAGACCATGATGATTGCCGACGACACCCGGGTCGTGGCGACGCTACAAGCACTCAAGGAACTTGGCGTGACGATTGCGATGGACGATTTTGGTGTGGGATACTCCTCGCTAAGTTATCTACGACGGTTTCCCATCGATCGGATCAAGATCGATCGTTCCTTCATTAACGGCATTGGCCGTCAATCCGACGGAACGGCGATCATTCGAGCGGTTATAAGCCTATGTGCAGGTTTTGGTATCACAGCCACTGCAGAAGGCGTGGAGACCACCGAGCAACTTTCCCTTTTAAGAGCCGAGCACTGCCAGGAGGTGCAAGGCTATCTTATAGGCCGCCCGCAACCCGCTGAGGCGATTTCGCGTTTGATTGGGGAGCATTCCGTGGCTCATTGACTGGCTGCCTTGCCGAGAACCTACTGGCCGAATAAAATCGCTCGTGAGCATGAATGCCTTTGAGATTCCCTGGGTTGAGCCTGAAGTCGCATTTCGTTTGCTGGCGGATGAGCGACATCTGGCCTTTCTCGATAGCGCCGTGCTCGGGGATAAGCACGCCGCCGTGAGCTATATGTGCCTCGATCCTCTCGCCACTCTCCAAATCGATCTGAGTATGTCTGATCCCTTTGGCGTCCTTGCCACGTGGATGGAGGCCCAAACGCTAGGGGACCACGTTGGGCTGGATGATTGGCCCTTTGAATTCGTGGGCGGCGCAGTTGGCTGGTTGGGATATGATCTCGGAGTTGCCATGGCCGGGCTTAAGACCCGCTTTGCCCCAGTGCCTGGCCTGCCAGGCGGATGGTTTGGGCTTTATGACACCGTCTTCGGATTTGATCTCACAGCTCGGCGAGCCTGGATATTATTGGGTACTCGGGCCAGCGTTACCATTAATGATCGCTTCTCCTCATTTCTGAGCCGATTGGAGCGCGGGCGGATTGCTGAGAAGCCACGCGTTGGGCGATTGACGCTAGGCTGGCAACCGGAAATGTCTCGTGATGCGTTTGATCACCGTATTGTCCAGTTGCGCGACTATATCGCCGCCGGCGATATTTATCAGGCCAACCTAACTTTGCGCTTTTCGGCGCCGAGGCCGGTGGGTCTTTCTCCGTCAGCGTTATATTCATCATTGCGCACGCTGAGCCCGGCTCCTTTTGCGGCCTATATCGGTTGCGATGACGGCGTCGCGGTGATCAGCGCGTCGCCTGAGCGGTTTTTACGGCTTACCGCCGAGGGCCTGGTCGAAACACGGCCGATAAAAGGAACGATAGCGCGGCAGGCGGATCCGGCGCGGGATGCTGAGGCGGCGATGAGGCTACTTGCTTCTCCAAAGGAGCGGGCCGAAAATCTGATGATCGTCGATTTGCTTCGTAACGATCTGAGCCAGGTATGCGAGATCGGCTCGGTTTCCGTGCCGGAACTGTTCTCGGTCGAGTCCTATGCGCAGGCGCATCACCTGGTTTCCGCCGTTACGGGGCGGCTGCAGGGCGGGCGAGGGGCATGCGATTTGCTGCGGGCATGCTTTCCCGGTGGCTCTATCACAGGCACACCGAAGCGGCGTGCCATGGAGATCATCGACGAGTTGGAGATCGGCCCCCGCGGCGCTTATTGCGGGAGCCTGGTTTGGCTAGGATTCGATGGGGCGATGGACAGTTCGATCATTATACGCTCCATCGTCGCGACACGAGAGACCTTATTTGCCCAGGCAGGGGGCGGCATCACCTGGGACAGCGACGCGGCTGCAGAGTATGACGAGGTCATGCTTAAAATCGCTCCGTTATTGGCGGCTGTTCATGGGTGAGCCCCGTGTTATCTGGTTAAATGGTGCTTTGGTTGAAGCCGCACACGCGCGGATGGACCCTGAAGATCGCGGCCTGCTGCTGGGAGATGGGCTGTTTGAAACCATTGCCGTCCGCGATGGCGTGGTGCGCGACCCCGATCGGCATTTTGCCCGATTGAAAACGGGATTGGATATCTTGCGCATCGCCTTGCCGCTCAATGCCGCTGCATTGTCTGCTGCGTTGAATGCCGTTCTAGGTGCGAACATGCTAAGGGAGGGCGTGTTGCGTTTGACCGTGACGCGGGGGGCGGGCCCCCGCGGCCTGCTGCCGCCTAAAGGTATTTTGCCGACTGTCATGATTACCGCCGCCGCCTTGCCGCCTCCAGGCGGCGTTGTATCGGTGGTGATTGCGAAGGGTGTTTCACGCGATGAAACCTCGCCACTGAGTGCAATAAAAACGTTGAGTTATTTGCCCAATATCCTTGCCCGGATTGAGGCTGCCGAGCGCGGCGCGGATGACGCGCTTCTACGCAACGGGCCGGGGCGTCTGGCGGAGGCGAGTGCCGGGAACGTATTTGTACGACTGGAGGACAAATGGTTGACCCCAGCCGTCTCAGAAGGCGCGTTGCCGGGTGTTCGCCGGGCAAGGTTGATTGACGCCGGCATGGTGCATGAAGCAAATATTCAACTGGCAGATTTATTTTTAGCGAAGGCGGTTTGCATTGGCAACGTTCTTGGACTGCGAACCGTCTTTCAAATCGACGGTCGGGCAATTG
>Ga0116227_10008290_pt1 | contig 19706 bp, 15 predicted proteins | sample S1TSphgellanicum_FD_89693 | JGI IMG/M metagenome (GOLD analysis project Ga0116227, IMG submission 89693) | Host-associated microbial communities from peat moss isolated from Minnesota, USA - S1T2_Fb - Sphagnum magellanicum MG | ecosystem: Host-associated > Plants > Peat moss > Unclassified... | reverse complement strand
TTCAAGAATTTAATCGTCACTTGTTTAGCTGATTTAATGTTTATCCACCCTAATTGCTTGCAAAATTTCAATGAATTAAAAACAAAAATGTCTGATTAAATCTTCCCTTGGATGATAATTGGACATTTTTTTTTGTACAATTTGAATCCTATATATATATCTGAAAATAACAAAGTTCTCAAATGTAAACCTTTATTTTCTTTTTGTCAATTCATTGTCATTGGTAGTGCACAACAATGAGAAGCCCAAATAATTAAATAATTAAAAATTGAATTACTTCATCAAAAGAAAAGAGCAACAACACCATGTGAGAAGAGTAGTCACAAGCACTTTACATACCAACATAGTAACCAACCACATCCACTACCTTCTTACTCAACCTACTTACTTAACTTGCATAGGTAGTTAATTATCTAGTAATGTGTTGTGGAAGTAGGAGGGATTTAGGCCATTTAAAAAATTTAGCTTGGCTTGGGAGCATTAAAAAAAAAGATATAGCCATTAATTGGCAATATGTTGTTATAGACACTACCGCCTTTTTCAGGCATGCTTTTATATTCTACCTATCTAACTAGTAACTAGGTCAAAATTTAGCAATTTTCTTGAATTTTTTGAAATTTTACATCTTGAAAATTGACAAAATATTTGAGAATCTACAACAAGATATCATGACCCACACTTTTTGTTTCTAGAGTGAGAAATTAATAATGAAAAAATGAAATCATTTTTTCAAAAGAAAGTTTCAACAAAATTCAACAAAATTTATGGAGTACAGTGGCAAAGTGTTTTTCTAATACTAATTTCATTTTTCAATAAAAATGTTGCAGCATCAATTGTGAGCATCCCAAGAGAGATTTGCAAATGTCCACTGGTGAGGATCCCCAGCATTAATTAGCAAATTAAATGGCGACTGTCCTAATCCTAGGCGGGCTGTAACAAGGTTTCATTGAAGGATTTTGTGATATGGTCAAAGTGGCGATCGTCGAAAAAATAATTTAGCCAAATTTGGTTACATACTAGAAGATATGAAAGTGGGCCAAAAGCAGAAAAAATCAAAAATCCTTTTACTAGAACTTATCATTAAAAGCAAATTTGAAAATTTAAATTTTGTCTTTTTTAATTTAGCCAAGTTATTTGAAAAATTTCAAAAAAAAAAAATCTAACAAAAAAAAGTGATTTAGGCTAATCATTATACGATAATCTTTGAGTTACATACGACATATGTAGTTGCATAAAACAAGTTGCAAATTTTTTAAAAATAAAATAAAATAGAAACTTGTTTAAATCTGATGAACTTTTATAAAAAAAAAAGGGCAGTTCAAATTTAAAGGGCAGTTCAAAGAAAGTTGACTTTTATTCATTGCTGGTACGGTAGTTCGAAACAGTCTCACTAGTTGACTTTTGTGGCTGTGGTTTCAGTTTGACGACTCTGCTATGCAGTGCTTTTTTAAATTTTAAAACAAGGAATTTCTGTTTGTGGCTAAAGTGGGGATGATCATTCCTTGAAAGATGTAGAAAAATTGGCAATCATCCATAGGCATATTTAGCCAAATCTGGCTATAAAACAGAAATTTAAAAAAAAAAAAAACGGAATCTTCAATCATCCTTCTATATTTCTGGCTACACAATGACAACTACATAAGTACCTATATGAATCTGGAGATTTTCACTCTTTTTCTGTTTTTCTCAAATCTGGCGACCTGAAAACCTCCAAAAAATCAGTTCTTTTTCGATTTGTTTAAAATTTCTGGTTTCGCATTTTGGCGATTTAAAAAAAAAGGTATTTTACTGGCATTTTGGTGTCTATTGCCAGTAAAAAACACCGAGTTGCTGCTCCTCAGCTGACGACTGCTCTGCTCAGTGCTGACTACTCTACTTCTGGTCTCCGTTTGTTCGTTCGTTCGTTTGCTGCTAGGAATTGTGTTTTCCTTCACCATTGTGGATCGCAGTCACAGAGGATTTGAAATAATAGGGGCTGTTTTTGTTGTGTTTGGGGTCTGGTGTGGTGTGGGAGGTGGAGATAAAGGGGAGAGGAAGAAGACAAGTAATAACTCCTTGTGCTGTTGTTGTTGTTGTTGTTGTTTGCTTTTTTTTTCCCCCTTTCTTTCTTTCTTTTGGGTATTGTCAATGGGGAAGATGAGTCGAAGCTACTACAGGACGCGAGCAGGGACATTGGGTTTGTTCTTATTCGCACTTGTGTCGCTTCTTCTGCTTGTTTTCCTTCTCCTCAGTCTCATCGCTGTCCCGTCGTCTACCGACAGCGACTTCCCTAAGGGCGCTAAGGTGGAGCTCAAACTCCCGTCGCAGCAGCTGCTTCACATGTAATGTTCTCTCTCTCTCTCTCTCTCTCTCTCTCTCCCCTTTACAATGTGCACCGATGTTATTAGCTCGGCACTACCAATCCATGTTTGCTGTTGAATCCAGGTCTCTGAACATGGGAGGGCGGGGGTGTGAATCTCGTTGCTGTTATGTTCCAAACGCTCCACAGTTTTTTTTTTTTTTTTTTCCTGCTTTTGCTGCTCTTTAGGGTTTGCTACATTTCCTGCTCTGTTGTCACATGTCTGAAATCTCTACGGCTTTGTTGGTTTTTCTGTTTTAGCTGCTCTTTAGGGTTTCTGGCATTTCCTGATATGTGGTCAGATCTCTGAAATCTCTAAGACTTTGTTGGTTTTTCTGTTTTTGCTGCTCTTTAGGGTTTATGACATTTCCTGATATGTGGTCAGATCTCTGAAATCTCTATGACTTTGTTGGTTTTTCTGTTTTTGTCGCTCTTTACGGTTTCCTACATTTCCTGATATGTTGTCAGATCTCTGAAATCTCTATGACTTTGTTGGCATTTCTGTTCTTGTTGCTCTTTGGGGTTTCCTACATTTCTTGATATGTGGTCAGATCTGTCAAATTTCTATGACTCTGTTTGTTCCATCTTTGTAATAATCAGGTGTTCTGTATTGATTTGACCTGTAGCTACTACCATCTACAGGAGAATGATTTGCAGGAATATGCTAGCTAGCAACTAAGAGGTTTTTCCAGTTTTCACTAACTTTTCCCAGTAACTAAACTATAGGCATCGTGGAGAGTCCTTGTCGAAGCCATGGGTGGAGGTTCTTTCATGGGAGCCCAGATCCTTTCTATACCATAAGTTCCTGGTAAGGGGTCAGGGACTAATTTTGGAACAAGATTCTGATGCCAGCAACTCTTTTTTGGTGAATAGAAAACATGACTTTGAATGTCTGAGGCCAGCAAGGCCAGCACATGGTGATAAGTTTTGCTCATCTTGTAGGGTATTATTCAGAAGTGCGTCTCCTTTGGTGTGTTGGACACCTGCTGAGGGATCGACAGCTGACTTTGACTTTGTTCGATGGAATGGTGACAGACAGCTGAGGAATGCATACATTTGATTGACCTGGCGAAACCCAGCATGATAAAGTCAGCAGTTGTGGACAGTGCAACTGGCAAAAGCAAAGATAGCAGGTTTGTTATTCACTGAACCATCCTTGTCCATGTCATACACTGATGGAATGTGTACTCCGTGGAGTATTCTCTTGCCTGACATCTTCCAAGTTTGGAATTGCAGAGTACGCACAAGTTCAGGGACTTTTTTGGCTAGAGGACAGGACAAAATCATCCAAGGGATTGAGAAGCGAATTGCTGATTTCACCTTTATTCCGTTGGGTAAGTCAAAAGCTAATATGTCAATGGATTTCTCGAAATATTGTGGAGTCTGTGCTCAACAGGGTGTTGAACTGGTCTGAGGAATCTAGAGCATAGTCCATGCAAGCCCAAACTTTACACCTGTGATTCCCATTGGGTAGTGCTAAAATGAGATGCATTGTGAAAGCAGGCCAGTAAGTGTCATCACTGCTATCCACTACATGGTTTCTGATAGTAGATCAGATACCAGATATTCAGGTACAAGGGCGTCAACCACACTGTTTGCTCTGCACTTTACCTTTGAATGGTCCATTAGACGGTGCTGTCACTGTCTTACTCAGGAGCTCTGCACAGTCACAAATTCTAGGAAAAAAGGATGTAATGTTATGTGACATTGCAAATGGATTGTGAGCAGATCATGGCGAGGGGTTGCAGGTGTTGCATTATGAAGTAGGTCAAAAGTATGAGCCACACTATGATTACTTTCATGACACATTCAACACAAAGAATGGTGGTCAGCGGATGGCCACAGTGCTTATGTACCTGTAGGTGACCTCACTCACGTTCTTTGCCTCTTTGACTGCACAGCTGCTGTTTTTATTGAAAACTTCTTTGGTACAAGGCTGCAGATTGTGGAATTCAATTGGGAACATATGGGATTGAACATGAGAAAGGCTGGGGGGGATGGGGATGGATGGAGCAGAAGTGATGTGGAGGCAGGTGGTGAGACTGTGTTTCCTGCATCACAGGTGAACAGCAGCTTAGTGGCAGACTGGGATGAGTTGACAGAGTGTGCCAAGGCAGGCCTCTCAGTGCGGCCACACATGGGTGATGCTCTTCTCTTTTGGAGCATGAAGCCTGATGCCTCTCTTGATGCTTCCAGCCTGCATGGTGGGCACTCCTCTCTACTGTCTCGCAATAGCTGATGATCTGCAAAACCACTTGAAAATGACCAAATCCTCAACATTTAATGCACTTAGTGCTCCACACCTGTCAACATGAAAACTAACAAGTGAAATATGAAGGGCTGAAAGTTTTGTAGTCTTGAGTGCAAAGTGTTTGTATGATGTAGCCTGGACATGAAAGCCTAGGTTGGCTACTAGAGAGGTGGAGCTTTATTGTGTAGTTTGGTAGGGTTGTAAGATTGTGCATGTAGACCCTTCAATTAGAAGATGTTGTAATGACCACTTGGTCTCATTTGCTTTTCCTTGTCTGTTTTGTTTCCTCCTTTCTTTTCTCTCCATGTTTCCCCTTCTGTGTTGTTTGTTGTTTGTTGCTAGCCAGTATTATGGCTTAGTCTTCCTAATGTTTCCAGACTTGCAACAGAAACTCAGTATGCAGGTTAGTATTTACACTGGCCTATACTCACTGTAGGGAGCCAATGAAGTCAGTGAGGGAGTTGTGATAGATAAATTGCTATCATATATGATCCTGTTGATGGTCCCTGAACAAGTGAGAGACTGTCAATGTTGTTCAAACTTCACATGTTTGTGTATTTTTTGTTTTTCCTTTCTAGATTTGTCCCTTTTGTATTTTTGTTTCTTCCCAGTTCTGTTAAGTCTTTATCTGGAAGTCTTTCTTTGACTTATAAGGAGAAGTTTCAACCTTGTTCTGGCTTTCTTAATTGTTAGTATGGAGATTTCTTGATGCTTATGAAGGTACTAATTATAAGATGTTATATCCTACAGTTCTTCATGTGATGATATGTGGCATGTGGATCTTGGCAGGGGGCTGCCCTGTGGTGAAAGGCAATAAATGGTCAGCTACCAAGTGGTTGCATGTGGAAAAATACTCAGTACCTGCTTGAGAGCACCCAATTTTGATACAAGGAATCTACGGTTGCACATGATAGGTGAACACCTCATCACTGCATCCAAGAAATATGATGAAGTGTCCTCTACAAGAATGCAGTCAAGCATGTAGAACAGAAAGCAGTTCGACAGTCTTAGTTATTGATTCAATGCATTTGTACTATCAGGAGTATACAAAACAGGTGGTGGAAGGACACAGGGTTCCTTGATATGGTGTGTTCTTAATTGGTTATGGCCAAATGTGGGACAATCAAAATTGTAAATGTAGTCTAGGTTTCTGGTTCCAGTTAACACACTTGAAACCCACTGCTTAGATGAGGTTCAGAGTAACCACAAATTCCTTACCATGGCTCTGCCGAAGTTGAAAGAATGTTGGTACTCTAGTATGATCCAACGGACGTCTGAGGTTCTTTCTCCTGGAACTGCCATGTGTTCAGCAGCAATGAGCTTATACCTTGGCCTTCTCTGTACAGAAAAAGGGGGTTGCAGTTTTGCATCTGGGGAAAAAGTCAAACCTAGATGCTAATCTTTTATAAGGTTATGACCACCCATTATTGTGTTACTCTCGAAGTGTTGGTATGGAGATTTCTCCAGTCTCAAAGATACGATCATTTTCTATGGTGTCGAGATTTCTCTGTGGTCTCCTAAATAGGATTTTCTCTTGGAGATTGGAATTTTTTATTTGTGGGTTGTAAGGTAGACAAAATGGGTACAAATTATATTCATTAAGGATATAATTTGTGCCCAAACTTGGCTGAAATTATATCCTTAATGAAAATGGTTTAAAAGTAACACAAGAAGGGTTAATCCCAGCTACATTTTTTCACCTTAAAGGCAAGATTAGAGATTTAATCATGTCCATTAAGGGTGAGATTAATCATGACGTGCAAGCTAGAGTCAACACAATATGTGCATCCAAGGGGTGAATTGGCAGTGTCTAATGCATGCTTTGGGATTACTCCTACAGCACCATGCAATTATACTTGAACCATTGTGTGTGCATGAAAGTGCTGTTGCATGGTGGAGATCGATTGCTGCACAAAATCTTTGTGTACCATTTGTATGCAGCTTCAACATAGCTAGTGACATACATAGTCATATAGGTTGACCATTTTAGGTGTAGAGTGGTTGTCTATTGTGAGCTGTCCAAGGAAATCTTGACAAAATGGGTCACACATTGTATGAGAAAGCTAGATGTGAAGGTTCTTTCTAGAGTGATTTGTTTGTTATGAGCTTTGCAAGAGAACATTGACAACATGAATCTCATTGTGCATGAAAGCGAAATGTGGAGGTTGCCTCTTGACACAAAATAAGGATGTGGAAGATGTTCAAATCAATGATGATTCATATAGCAAATTTGTGGAATATAGAAAAGAATGGGAGTGTGCACAACATGAAGAATCCCTTCCACCTTTCAATTAAAGTCTTTTACACCATTTAAGGATCTATCATTTGGATTATAAAGGTTGAAGATGCAAGCAAGGCTTAATTAGTTACAATTAAGCTAGCCAACTCACCTTGCAATGTGATTTAGCAACTCTTCAATTAAATCAAAGTACATAGACTAGTGCCTTTCAACAACCATGCACCAAGCCCATGCAAAGGGTAGAACTTGAAGAGATGAAGACCTCATAAGCTAATTTGGGTGGCAAAGCAAGATCATGAAAATAAATGGGAATTGGGACGATGCACACTTGAAGTTCATAATGGAGGTAATGGAAGTTGTCAAAGTTGATTCCAAGATCTAGATTGCAAGGTTAGATCTAAGGTGTGTTTGTCATGACATTACAAGATCATCTGCATGGCATTAAACAATCTTGAAAAAGAGGCAAAACAAGGATCTTACATAAAGAAAAGAGGATGCACTTGTTAAATATGTGAAAAAGTTGCAAGCAATTAGGCATCTGATCACCATCATGCATAATTATAATTGAAGGTTGCAAAAATTACAAAAGAAATGTTTACACATTTCAAAAAAAAGATTCCAAGGTGGGGTGATTGAAATGGTTCAAGAAGCATAATCCTAACATGCCATTGAAAATTACTTAGTAACAAAATTGAAAGAAGACTTACAGAATGGCTTTGCCCAAAAAATGTTGAATCTTTTTATAATATCCTCTCAAAAGATTATAATGTTAAAAAATATTTGCTAGGTTAGTTATGGATTTATGATGAATTAGTTGCACAAGTTGGATGAAATGGGGGCATGTTTGTTCCAATCTTTAAATTGGTGCATTCAATCACATCAAACAAGCAAGTTGGTTGTCCACATTATCATGTATTAATGTAATAAGCAAATCACTTCCAAACTTCTACATCTTTAAAGGTAAATAATTTAAACACCATTTCATTACAAGATGTGAATATGAGATGTGAGGCGACTTCTTGTCCTTTTACACTTGGTTCTTTGAAGTGATTATACTCGAAGGTACATATGTTATTAGTGAAGAAAAAATGCAAAGTGTATCTTTAGATATTAAATTGCATTTATAGTTGAAAACCAATAGTTTGCGTCCTATGCATCATTTATAATTTGAAACTAATATATATATTTTATAAATTCAACTTCTCCAAATCCTAAAAAATTATGTTAAACAGTCACCCACCTAAACCAGCTTCTAAGGATTTGACAATATGGTCAATTTGATAATAGACCTCCAGACATTCAAAACATTGTCCCCATCAGATATGTTGTCCAAATATAACTTGCATTAATTCATTGGAAAATTAGTTACAATGCACATTTGCCTACTAAATTTCAAATTCTGCACCAAAATCGGTAAAAAGTTGTGCCATAGAATCCGAGAGGGTTTGACAAAAGTAGATAGTTCTTTTGACAATAGACCTTTAATCACTTAAAACATTGTTGCTGTCATACATTCTATTCAAATTTAACTTGCATTAATTCATTGGAAAACTAATTATAGGGTGCACCTACTTACCAAATTTCAAGTTCTGCACTTAAATTAAGAAAATTATGTTACAAAACCAAGAGGTCTTGTGGAATTTCTTGAAAATTTCAAACTCCCAAAACTACCCCTATTCATTTTCATTTTTTCAAAGGTTCTATTATCATCCAATTTATTTTCCTTCCTTCCACCATTTACTAAAACTAATCATTCTTCTCCTTCCAAGGAAAGTTGTAGTTACAAGTTTCCAAAGATTCAAATAAAAAATTATGTTTAGAAAAAAAAGCCCAAATGATTCAAATTTGTGCCTTTAAAAAGAAGGAAAAAAAGGAAGGTGAAGGAAGATCCCAATTTGGTGGCATTTGGAAGGTTTTAAGCTTGGTGGCCTTTGGAGAAACATCTTGCTTGGTGGCCTTTGGAAGGAGAAAGAAAAACATCATTTTCATCTCTTTTCACTTTCCCCCCCTAATAAAATTTATTTAAACTTTATTTTTCATTGATTTTAAGGTTTTATTTTATCATGGTTTTAAATCGTTACTTTATGTTTTTCCTTGGCTTATAAATTGCAACCACACATTTCGATGTATAAAATTTTTCACACATTCATCACCAAATTAATTTTAATCACTTTTTTTGCTTTTCCTTGAATTTATGGCATTGTTTATGACCATGTCTTTTAGGCTTTAAACCACACAAATGAATGAAGAATTGCCTCAGGAATCATCCCTAGATCTGACATTGACGTAACATCCTCATGATGAAAATCTCGAACCATGAGAAGTGTGTTTTCATCTCAAAGTTGAACCCTGTTGAACTTGGTTTTATTGCATTTTTTCAAACTCTCGTACCTTGGTGATTTCGTTGCAAGTTGACCCTGTTTTTGGTGATAAACCTAAAATTGTTTATGAAAGTTTTTATGAAACTAAAGACACCTCCATTTTTGCATGGTTTTCAATTCTCGATATTGGACACTATCGTTGGTTATGTGATTCAATTTGTTGACTATTTCCTAATAGCAAGGCGAATTACTTAGTTCACACCATTCAATGCATCTTAAATTTCCTACAGTTATCAATTATCATTGTGGCATAATTTAGGATTCAACATGTAATTGTAGCTTTTTGTTGAACTTATCCATAATTTGAATAAAAATTTCATTCATCATGAAATTCATGTTGCTATTGCCACCCTATCATACTATTTATTTTAATCGTTATGTTGTTTTGAATTAATTTTACGTTTACAATGTTTGAAGATTATTCTATTTCCATTGGACTTTTCGTTATCACCTTTTTAATTGTTTCAGAAATCTCAAACATCCTTGCTTACCTGACTACCCACTAAATACCAAAACAAGATCAATGTTTTGCCAAACATGATGAATTTTGATGTTTGTTTCTAACCCCAACCTTCTAGAGATTTTTCACCCCTAATCACGTGGTTGAAGTTCTAAAACTAAAATTACTAACTTTTGTTAAAAAAAAATTTAATCTTTCACTTCATTCATTCAATATCAAATTTTGAAAAAAAAAAAACAACCCCCCATGCAACCATGCGCACTCATAATTCCTTACTCTAACATGAAGTTGCTAAAAACTTTTAGTAGCCTTACCACACCCCAATATCCTTGATGTAATTTTTAAAAATTGAGATTATCACACATGTTTGTGTCGGTTGGTTCACATGAAGTTGTGATGGCTATGCAACCTTGGATCACACCTTTTTTTATTTTACAAATGGGTTTTTCATTTCATAACATATGTTAAAAATCATGGAGATAATATGTGCATAACTAATCATCACTTATTTTAGATGGCCAAAATTACCATGTTATGAAAAACATTGTGCACAAAGTTAGGGGAGCAAGGTTGGATCTGATTACCATACCATTGCACACAAACCATACTTTGTAACTTTGGTTGTTACATGTTTTAAACATTTCAAAATTGCATTTAAAGTTTATAAAAATGTTTAAACATTAGTTAACAAATGGAAAGGTGTTGGAAAGGAAGATTTGATACAACATGGTTGTTTTTGCCTTTTAAGCAAACATTATCACAAGCAATAATATGCAATGACTTCAAAAACATTAAGATTTAACCATTGAATCCAAAAGCAATGGCAAGCAATATGCAACCTACTAAACAAGTTGTGAAGACTAAACTAGAATTTCAAGTGGTGAATTTGTAGGTTGAATTTTCAAGTGGTTGGATTTGTAGAACATTAAACAAAAACAACTGTACCATTCAAGGCAATGTTTACCACTACTATGTAAATTAACAAATAGTTTGACAACTTGCAACCTAACACTTTCAAGTTGGTTCGAACAATTTTCCAAGATTAATAAATTTGGAAGAAAGGGAAATGAAGGGGCACACCTTAGCATCGATGACCTAGGTAACCCCCAATGGTGGATTAATTCACCTCTTGATTATGCTCAAGGCTTTGTTTAAGTCCACTCATTAAATCTCAATGGAGGAACCATTGATTGATTATTCAAAAAACATTGTGATGACATTTGGTCACCATGTAGTTGCATTTGAACAAAAAATGATGAAATTGAAAAAAACAACAATTAGGGAGATGAATCACTAAAAGGAATAAATGCATGTGTCAAAAGAGATGAAAGTTGTTGAGAAAGTCAAAAAGATGATAAGGAAATGACTTTAGTTTGAGTAGAACATGATGAGAAAACAATTTTATGAATAGTGAAGCTTTAAATGATGTTTTAAGCAAAGTTAGGCAATGCACGGAATAATCAAAGCTAATCTACCTTTATCGACAAATACATATCATGCCCCATTTTGTGGATTTACAGCTAGGGTTTACAATGTGAATTTGAAGCTCGCAATTGAAAAATAAAAGGCACAAAAGGAAAAGAAGGTTGTTTTGCACATTGCTTTGATTGAACCAAGATGGGTTCATAAAGGAATCCGAAACTCAACTTCTATGGAGTGAACATTGAAAATGTTGGCAATGTTCATAGGAAGCTAATGGTATTTACCAGGTTGCATATTTAATTTTCTAGGTTTATGTGTAATTTAGTTTTTTTTTTTTGTAGGCTGTTTTTTGTAGGTCTACAAATCATTAGGCTGATTTTGTAATCATTTTAGAGTACAGTCTAGGTCGACATGCAAATAATTACTGAATTTCCATGGGACTGCCTTTGAATGTTCTTTGAGGGCTCTTAGAATTTCCATGGTCACAGTTTCACACCAGACTGTAAAGGGAGCCTCAGTATGAGGCCCTGCAAAGTACTTCGCAAATTCAAGTTTAGTTATGTACTTTTTTTTCCAACTCCACCCACAAAACGAAAACTGCAAATTGGTAGGAGACTACTAATAGCAAACCACCTGGAGCGATCATTATGAGTGGCCAATAAAAAAAAAACAGCACAAATCTGATCATATTTATTACACTCTTCTATGGCAGGTGGTAGGCTTTTCTGTGCCCTCAGTAAACTAACTATGCAAAAACCGGCATATTTTGAATTTCCTTCAGCTAATTTGTCTGTGCAGGGTCCCCCACTGAGCACGCTGAAGATGCTCTTATTGTTGCTATCTTGGAGCACCTTCAGCGGTGCTCAATATGTGACCCTGCAAAAAATAAATTTTCACAACCCAGTTTAGTTATTTACTTTTTTGCGGGTCGAACCGAACTGGGACAGCAAATAGATGGGAACTACTAATAGCAAACCACCTGGACCAATCATTATGATGAGCCAATCAGAAACACTGAGCAGCAGTTAGATCTGATTATTACTCTTTCTACAGCTGCAAAGATGTTGGTGCACCTTTTACCAGCTATGGAAAACGGTGCAATATTGTTAAGCCAAAACCAAATTCCTGAGCCAAACCGGCATGTTTTTATTTTTCTTTATCCAACTTTTTGTGTGCAGGGTCACATACTGAGCACCGCTGGAGATTCTCTTAGTTGTCTTTCGTTGCTGATTTTATTGTGGAGAAAGGACACAAAATGTGGGAAGAGCACACTTAGGGCGACTTTAGATGAGGGTCCAAGGTCCAGGGACCAATGAATTCAAGCAATCTTATTGGTAGAAAGATTTAAACTGGTCCCAAGGCCTTTAGACAAGGGTCGAAGAACAAAAAGTGGCAAATTGACGCTAAACCTACATGGCACCTGTTTGGAGGGAAAATCAATGGGTCCAGACCCATAAAACAGTGCTAAAAGGACAGCTCCTGATTTGGATAACCAAGAATCAGGCTAGGGACCAAGATACAGTCCAATTCAAGGATTCAATTTGTGTCAAATCAGACCAAGTTGGTTCCTAGGAAATTGGACCCTGGACCCTCGTCTAAAGTGGGCCTTAAAGAAGCATGGCCTGCACAGATCTTAAGGAAAATGGCTTACAGCCGAAATTTGAAAATTTGAAATTCTAGCCTGTTTGGGGAGAAGGGCTAAACTAGAGTTATTGAGGGGGATAGGACGATGTCCGTAAGGGTGTCATGTTAAGAGGTGTGTCACACTGTAGCCTTGCCATTTACATTAAAAAGTATCTCAATGCAAAAGAAGAATTATGAAAACTCAAATATTTCACCATGCAAAAATATAGTCTTCCAAAAATCCTCTAAAAGAAACCAAAATCCTTCAAGATATCATAACTCTTCAACTAATCTCAAGTTTCAACACAAGCTAAAATATCATCTTTCAGAAATTCTCATATAAAAATAGACCTATTTCCTAGGGGCCAAAAACCCTTAAGCTACTGTACTCTATAAGAATCTAAACACAATATTCTTGCCTTGGTATCAAATTACACCTGACATCTTTACTGAATTTTGTGGGAAAACGAATTATCCTAACCCACAAGGAAAAAAAGGGAGGTTTCTCGTTGGTGGCATGGAAATTCTATTAATATTGGCTGCCAGTATTTTTGGCGTGGAATAATAGCCCTTCCTTAGAACACCCTACCGATTTGGTCCTCTTTAGCTCCCTTTTCCATCTTGGATGGGTCTTTAGGGTTTTTGTTCTCTAATTTAGCTTGGCAGGGCTTCTTCATCATGCTTTCAGGCAACTTAGGGTTTAAGTTAGTTTGCCATTTGCAGAATGGAAATGGAGTTCACTGGAAAAAAGTAAAAAAAAACCCAAAGAATGAAAAATTATGCGTTTAGTAAAAAATTTGGGTTGCGTAGGTTGTAATTTTTTTCCTAGGTTGGATGAAACCCCAACTTTCCATCCATGAAACCCCCCAACTTCCCATCCACGACCAACTGTGAATCCATCTTACACGTGTACCACGACGAATGCCCTCTGGTATCGACGTAGCAGTGTTAGACAGTTCTTAGAATGAGGGGACAGATGTCCTCCGGTTATCATACTGGGCTGGTTCTCAAAACATTCGAAGAACCGATTTTGGTAGGTATATAACCGCGGTTCTCAAAAATGAAAAAGTCAATAAGCCTTCCGGAGAGAAACGCCCCGATTCTTTCATGAAAACTGTCAGCTCTTCTAAGTTTATGAAATAACCGGAACCGGCGGGTTTTAAAACTAGTCTGCATTAGGGTTTGTGGGAACCAGGGTTCCGTTTCTTTCTTGCGTGTAGTTTGGTCGCGTGCAGGATTTGGGTGTTTTTCATCTTTTGATTTTGATTTTGTCTCCATCTTTCTTTGATTGCAGCAATCGTCTGTGCTTCCATTTCGTGCTCAATCTCTTCTCTGCATGCAGTCAGGTTGCATTCTTTCCAGAGAGGAGAAGAAGAAGAAGAAGAAGAAGAAGTGGCGGATTGCGAGAATTTTGAGGGAGTTGTGGGGGGAGGAAATAGGGGAGTGTGTGTTTGGAATAGCAGCCGTGGGTTGTGGTGTGGAGAGCAGGTGGGAAGTATGGAGGAAGTATAGAGACGGTGAGTTTCTGTTGAAGAGTGGAGAGACTTCTTGTGAGCGGGCAAAAAGATGGATAGAGCAATAGCATCTGAGGAGTTTTGTGTGATTGTATGAGAGAAAGAAGGGGGCTAAAGGATGTCCGCGACTGCAGCTTCACCCACGCTCTCGGCAGCAGCATTGACTGCCGAGAAGGGGGTGGCAGTGGCTTCCAAGCCCAGAAAGCGCACTGCGCCTACCACAGCGAGCGGATCGGAAGCCGCTCTTGATGTGCCGCCACTTTCTGCTGCCAACACGCGAGCTACGAGGCGGCTTCGAGACCCCGCCGCCAAGGTTTCGAATGCAGCAGGAGGAGAGGCCAGTGGAGAGCTGGGCTTCTCACGTGATTTGAACGTTTTGGACGGGGAAATGCCAGTGGAAAGCAGCAGGGGAACAGAAACGGTGAAGCGAAAGGTAAGTGTAGCAGGAGGAGGAGGGGATACAGCAGCTGCTGCTCCGGCAGTGAAGCTGACGACAGGAAAACACTTGGTGCATAGAACGGGTGCGGTGAGGAAGGAAAGGCAGACATCGATATGGGACACGGTGGGTCACTTCTTCTCCCGTTTCTTCCTCATTTTCATAGTGGCCGTTGGTCTCGGAACAACTTTCTGGAATTACAGGGGCAGTCCTTCTGCACCTGCTCCTCCTGCAACCCAAGACAAGATTGCTCTTGAACTAAAGAAATTGGATGAGTTTGTGACGAAGACAACAAAATATATACAGGTGAGTCCCTTGATGTCCGTGATCAGAACTTCTGGGACTGGGAGAAGAACATCCCTATGTTCAATCCTCATCTTTTTCCAAAGTTTTTTCAGACACCCATCTCTGTCACACTCTCTCTCCAGACTCTAAGGGTATTAGGGTTGATGATGATGGAATAGAGTTCTGACCTCAACTTGTTCCAAATTTTTTTCAGACACCCATCTCTGTCTGTCATCCTCTGTCTCCAGACTCTGAGGGTATTAGGGTTGATGATGATGGAATAGAGTTCGACCTCAAATTGTTCCAAAGTTTTTTCAGATACCCATCTCTGTCTGTCATCCTCTGTCTCCAGACTCTGAGGGTATTAGGGTTGATGATGATGGAATAGGGTTACGACCTCAACTTGTTCCAAAGTTTTTTCAGACACTTATCTCTCTGTCTGTCACTCTCTGTCTCCAGATCTGAGGGTGATATGGTTGATGATGACGGACTGGGGTTCTGGCCTAATTTTCTTTTCCAGGTGCAACTGGAGATGATAGACATGAAGATTGGGAAGCAGGTGGGAGAGCTTCGAGATGAAGTCCAGCAAAACATAGACTTGCAAGTAGTAAACTTGGGGACTGAACTAAAGTCCATTCAGACTCAACTTGATAGGCTTCGTGGAGATGATGATAGTGCACTGAGTAGGACTGAAGCATTGGAGATGATGAGGTCTGTTGCAGCTGACATGCTTGCTGTGGAAGGTGAGGGGGAATCTCTCAGTCTGGAAGATGTCAGAGCTGTAGCAAGACAAATTGTTCTCACTGAACTACAAAAGCATATGGCAGATGGCATTGGGAGGCCGGATTATGCCTTGGCAAGTGGTGGAGGTGTGGTAGTTGACCACTCTGAGGGGTTTTTTGTTGGAAGAGGTGGGAAATGGAGTATGGCGGCTCTGAGTTTGCTCCCAGGTGTTTCCCAGAAGCATCCTTTAGCTAACAAATTGCTGGAACCCAGCTTTGGAGAACCTGGGCAGTGCCTTCCTTTGAAGGGGAGCAATGTGTTTGTGGAGGTTTCTCTTCGAACTTCCATTATTCCTACTGCAATCACTCTGGAGCACGTTTCCAAGGTAGGTGCTATACATGCACATGGAAACTTGCCAGACCCATATGTTTGTTCATATATTTGTCTTGCTTTGTTGGCATCAAGTCTTATGGCATGGATTTTTGCCCTGAGCTAAACAAAGTGGTCAAATGCATGGTCCTTGAACAGCAGCATACTGGGATATCATACAAGTGCTGTAACTTAGGGAATGCTAATTTTAAATTTTTGGTATGCTTAAGAAATTTGTGTTTGTTTGTTAAGCATCATTCAGATGCTTGCTAGCCTGAACAGAGTCCAAGAAGCGAGTGCTGGATGTGTGCTCTGAATGTGAGTAACATTCATGGCATCTAATTGTATAAAATGTCTGCTAACTGCCCATGGTGGTGATTGTGTCTCTGTGGTTGTGATGGGAGATTTCTCAGTCATGGCTTGCTTGGTGGTTAAAATTTTGTCAATTGGGGTATTCAGGCTGGAAGATAGCGTATATTATCTTGAGGATGTTATGTCGTAGACCTGTGCTAATAGCTTCGTAAACAGTTAAGTAATGTGTAGGTTAGGAATAGATTGACTACCTGTGATATGTACAATCTAGCAGCAACTAACAAATTTTCTGTTTCTGCAGAGTGCTGCTTATGATGTGAAAAGTTCCCCCAAAGAATTCCGCATATTTGGGTGGCGTGAACTCCGGAAGTCTGCTGACCACTCTATAGCACAACCAACTGTTCAGAGGCTGCTGGGAGAGTTTAGCTATGATGTGGAGGGCTCAAGTGTCCAGACCTTTGAATTGGCGAAGGAAGATGTTGGGGAAGAGTTGATAAACATGGTCCGGTTGCATGTTTTAACCAACCATGGGAACCCTTTGCACACTTGCCTCTATCGTTTGCGTGTACATGGTGAGGATCTTCAAAGTTCTGCCGTGCATTGATATGAAAGCCTCTTCCCTTGCCAGACTTTGCAAGTTTTGGTAGTTTCTTCAAGAGCCATTTAGCTGGAGTTCCAGATTTTTGGCTCCATGTATCAAATTGGGAGCATATTCCTTTCAGTTGCCATGGAATAGTGTTGCCATCCCTTCTTTTTTCAACACCAGGAAGTAGGTGTTGTGTGGTTCTAATGCAGACTTTCAGGGGATTGGTTTCCTGAATTGATGAATTTGAGAGAGGTCTTAATTCCTAGGGTGAGCAGAGTGGCAAGAACTTGAAGGAAATCAATTGAACTTCAGAGCATGCAGATGGCATTGCTGGAAGCAGTTATCCTCCAGCCATATCTAGCAACTTGAACCACTTCAGAGATTTGATCATGTCTTTTATGCTGGGTATTTTTTCAATATGTCGACAGTTGTACTGTGAGCATGAACAAGTCATATTTTCATCTCCACAGTTTGAGGATACATGGCTTGTTTTCATTGTCAAAGTGAAGCAGTCATGGGTAGTATATTCCTATCTGGATGAAGAATGGGTGGCAATCCACATGCAACTGCCTGTGTGGTGATACCACCATCTCATACATGCTTTCTCTAATGGGTCAACAGTGTGTATTGTAACTTTGAGGTTATTACACAATTTAGTTTGCTTCTTGAGCATCTAAATCAACATTGACAGATATTGAGTGAAAACACCTTTCCACTATCAGATCAAAAGAAATCACAGTGAGAACTGTTGTGTCTAAGTGCGTTCTGACTTTGAGTCTACTTGAAGTTATATATACTTTTAAGGCCTTCTTGCCTTAAAGTTATATAAAGCATCATCAGGAAGACTTAAGGCAAGCTTTTCAAGTAGCCTCAAAGTCAAAAGGCACTTAGACACAATAGTACTCATTGAGATTTCTTTTGATCTGATGGTGGAAAGGTGTCTTCACTCAATATCTGTCAATGTTGATTTAGTTGCTCAAGAAGCTAACTAAATTGTGTAATAACCTCAAAGTTACATTACACAAAGCACACTGGGAATTTCTTGCTCCCTAGGGCAACGGTGCATAAGGCAATTTGGATCGTTGGTTGATATGCAAGGGAAGGCACTAACATTGTTGCCTTCCATTATACTAAATTCTAGATTCCCTTCAAGTTTTACACAAAGCACCTTTCATTTGTTTCAAGAAAAATGTTGTGCTGTGGCAAAAAGATCACATTCTAACATCACACAAATATATGATTTTGCTCTAAGATTGTTCAATATCTTTTGAGCTTATGAATGTGTGCTAACTATGTGAAACGGTTACATAAATAAATGCGAGTTTGATGAAACACCATAAGACTAGGAGGTTGATCATTTTGAATTGAATGAGTCAAAGTATTGGAAAAGTGCATGATGAAACATTGATAAATGTCAACAAATCAAAAAAAGTATATTGAACACCAAAAATATAACATTGGATGACAAATCAACAATGATTTCAACCTTATGATTTCGATCTATATATGATTCACTCAAATGATTTGGTGAAGGAATTCAAATTTTGTGTGAATTTGGAGTAAAGTAGAACTATTTTTGAGTTTTTAAATTTTTTTGATGAAGTGAAAATGTCATCAACACATCAAATGAAAAAATCATTCAAGTACTTACAAAAACATCATTCATCGAATGTTGAGAGACATTAGGTGTATTCATACTTGGTCAAAAAACATCACAACATATTCCAAATGACCGCCACACATTTAAGATGTCATTTTTTACCTTTTTGGATGCATGAAATTATAAGCATTGTGAAGATTGATTTTAGTGTACATTTTCCACAACCTAGTCGACCAAGACACCTAAAAATTAAAGGTAATATATATATATATATATCTTATATATAAATTCACTATGTCTTCTCGTCCGTGACATGACGTTCTGCTGCAGAACGCTACCCCATTCCAAGTTCCAAGTTCCAACTTTCGCTCAAACCGTCATCCATCCAGCCGGACGGACAGTTCTTAAATAACTGTCCGTTCGTCTGTGAAAGAAAGTGAGCATTTTGCAGCGTTTTGCTGGCGATGGCGTGGGATCAGAGAAGGAGCGAGAGAGCAAGAAGTTTCTGAAATTTCTTTTCAGCAACAAGAGAACACTTTTCAATAGCAAGAGGCTTTCTGAGATTTCTGGGGATTTTTATTTTTATTTTGGCAGTGGTAAGAGAATGATTTTTTCCTTCCTTATGGTTTTCTTTTTATGATTTCTGTGTGTCTGTGTGTCTTCTTCTTTTGGTTGCAACATTTTGCAGCTTCAGGCTTCCCGTGTCCAAAGCTTAGGAATCTTGCAGACCATTTTCTTCGAGCAGTGAACTCAAACTTCGATTGAGTCAAGTTGGGTGTACAAGGGTCCTTCAAAATTAGAGTAAGAAAAAATGATTTTAAATTTCACACCTGCATGATTTAAGCAGAGCGTTTTGTAGCGTTTTGCTGGCGATGCGGGGGATCAGAGAAGGAGCGAGAGAACAAGAAGTTTTTGAGATTTCTTTTCAGCAACAAGAGAATTCTTTGCAGCACCCAGACAATTATTTGTAGCAAGAAGAGGCTTTGTTTGCAACTGTAAGAGAATTTGTTTGCAGCAACAAGAAATTTTGTTTACAGCAACAAGAGACTTTCTTTGCAACAGCAAAAGATTGGAATTTCAAAGAAAGAATTCAGAGAGCATGAAGTGTTTCATCCTCCGCAACCAAAGGGAAGGACACAAATGAGAGCAAGACGAATTGAATTTCTT
>Ga0116227_10008288_pt1 | contig 19709 bp, 13 predicted proteins | sample S1TSphgellanicum_FD_89693 | JGI IMG/M metagenome (GOLD analysis project Ga0116227, IMG submission 89693) | Host-associated microbial communities from peat moss isolated from Minnesota, USA - S1T2_Fb - Sphagnum magellanicum MG | ecosystem: Host-associated > Plants > Peat moss > Unclassified... | reverse complement strand
GATACACTTCACAATGAAGTTCATGTGACTTATGGAGTTTCTCCCAGTGGAGCAACCGAAATCAGCAATATGCAAAGGACCTTGTTCCGGCAGACTCATGTGCTTAACAGCTTCGGCCATTAAGGGCTCCAACCTCCTGCTTGCGTGTGCTTGTAGCACCCCCATCCGCTGGTAACTGAATTCCCCATCACCACCCACCATGGAATTAGATTTCGCCTGGTCCATGTCCTGCAGGATACTTTTCAATCACAAAACCCAAAATTATAATTAGACACACTTCCTCTGAGATACAGCACTGTAAACTAAGAGAGTCCTTCCTTAAATCTTCGCGGTCATGGAGTCCTACTCGGTGACCTGGGATTAGCCCAGGTCAAAAATGATGACCCTTGTGATGTTTGTTTGACCGTTTTGGCATTTCATAATGGTGCCATCATCACGTCATTTGTGCTCACGACTATGTAGTTGCATTACGTGGTAGGCTAGGTGTCTTTGGTTAGCTGGGGTGATGGCCCTTGCTACTAGAAGAAAAACAAGTATTTTAAACTATTATTTATGACTAAATTTTAGTTGCAAGGGTGAAAACATGGTAAAGTATGCCCAAAAAGTGGTCAAACATGTAGTCACAATCATATTTATGGCATAAAAATGAAAAATCCTATTCCAAGCTTTTAAAGCTTTCATTATGAAGTAATGGAGCACTCCATTGAGTTGATGATAAGTTACACATAAAGTGCAACAAATTTTCATTTAAGAAAAATGGATGAAAAGTGTGTTTAAAATTAGTTGAGTTTTCAAAATTTTCAACATACTTTTTTATGAAAACTTAGATAAATTATGACTATGATATGAAAGAAATTTAAACAATTAATACATAGTAGTGCTTTTTCCATCTAAAAGTATAAGAAATCCAATCATAATTGTACTATCATCGCATTTTCATATACTTGAAGTAGGATATTGACACCTATTTTTTGTACTTGTAATTCTAAAAATATATTTAAATGCATATTAAAACATGCAAATATTCAATATCTTGCATTTAAGTCGAAGATCTTCCTCTTATTAATCATTAAAGTGAAAATATTCATGAATTCAATGTATTAAGTCTTAGCTTATGGATACTCTCCACCAAAAAGTAATAATATCCCTCATTAGCATATTTTACCATGCTTTCACCTGCAAATGACATTTGTGACAAAAAAATTCTTAATCATTTTTAATAATTCACATGCAACATTAGTCACAAATGATAAGGGGTATTGAATAAAAAAAAAATCAAAAAATATATAACTTCATCCTTTGATTCCATTGTATACATATTGTCACATATGACTAAGATGCAACTATTTTGGTCACCAATGAAGGCAAATGATGGAATGCCACATGTCTCAATATTTAATTAGTTAAGATATAGATATTATAATAATTTTGAAATAATCTAGGGCATTCAATTCAAATGCTTGAATGATCTTATATTATGATAGGTGGCCCAATGTAAATGAGTCATTTGGCACTTTAAAATGATTTTAATACAAAATATTAATATTAAGTTGGTAGGTACATGAGTAAATGCCCACAAATTTAAGCTACATACTTACATACCTACTTAGGTGAAAAGGTAATTAAGTAGGTTCTACCTTTTTAAACAAAATACTTATTTATATATGTAGGTACTTAAATTGGTAAGTACATAAGTCAACCTAGGTGGGTAGTTTAAAATTGTGCATAATTGTTTTTTTTGTTTTTGGTTAAGCCTTTTGATTAGTTCATCCCATTTGCACAAACTTCTTAATGTGAAATTAGATGACCACATCCTTTGTTAATATAGTGTTCAAAATAGGAATGAACAACAAATAATGTGGGATCGATAAGTTTTGAATTTGTAATTTCTTCACAAAATAAGTTGCAACTCCAAAACTTTCCTCATGCTGTTTGTTGTTAATTTTTAGATTTTTAAACATTTTAAGAACATGCTCAATTATAACAATTACTATTATAAAATAAATCCCTATGAAAATCATTTACTTTAAAATTAATATCAAATTATAGTAATTTATATATAATTACATTTAATATTGTAAAAATTCATATAAATTAAATCAATTTTTTTAATTGGTAATTACTAATTATAAATACAATAATTTTTTGAACATACTCTAATTCTTGTAATTAGTATTGAAATACCCTAAAACTATTTATCATAAATAAATAATTATAGAATTCAAAAAATAAAAAATAGAAAAAATATATAATAATTCCTTCAATTCTAATCATTACAATACCTATTTTAACTACACTATAAATTTTCCAAAATTTTAACTCAGATTTAAACTTATAAATTATAAATTGTGTGAATAATTATGACTATTATAAAAAATTACATAAAAACTAAAGTGATAACTTTTATATGATAGATTATGAACAATTAAATCTCAATTATAAATTAATTTTACTAATAATTACTAATATAAAATTTTATCCTTTTATATTAACCATTTACCATAAATAATTAAATAAATAGTAATACATACAATTATTTAATGTATTCTTTTTTTTAATATATTAATTATATGATTTTTTTTTCATTATTTAAAGATTATTATAATATTTTCAATAAAAATCTGAATTATAGGGCATAAATTCTCAACTTTGGAAATAATTAATTAATCATTAATAACTAATTAATTATAAATAACCATCAATCACATATATTAAGTATTAATTCTTTAAAATCTAATAATACATTTAAAAATTAGCCTAAGCTAAATAATTTATTATAATTATTCCCAATTTTTTTCATTTTTATAGTTATGATAAATTTAAAATATAAATATTTAGCAATAAAAATGACAATATTTGAATTATTATTGTAGTTAGTTGGTAGGCAAGGTTAACTATTTTATTTATTTTTTCCATATGAATACTTCACTCATTATACCTATTTATGAATCATTTAAAATTATTATTATTTATTTTAAATAAATCTGTCATTCCTTTGAAAATAATTTACTAAAAATACAATAATTTTATTAGATATATTTATTAGTTATGTCAATATTTTAAAATAGTAAATGCATATATGAAAATGTAATTAAATTAAATTATTTAAAAATTGATATAAAAGTTAATATTGAAATTCATTTTTAACACATGTAATTAATAAATATATGTAATATAATATAAGATAAATATTTATAAATGTCTTTTGTAATAATTTTAAGAATTATAATAAAACAGCTTGGATGAAGTTGTGAAATGGGCACAATATATTTAGGAAATATTTTATGTAAAAATTTAATATACTCAAAATATACATTTAGTGTAAATATGATATTGAACCCATTTATGCTAATAACAAAACTTGAATACATATGCAATATGAATTGTAATATTTGTAAATTGTAATATACCCAATTATATTCCTTAAAATACACAAAATACACATTTGTATACCTATAGGGCTATAATTGAATCGGTCACATCTCCAACTGGTGGGATATAAGTTGTTTTTCTTGAAATGGAAACTAAATTTAATGTTATTCACATGGAAGGATGAAAACGAAAATCATCACAAACAGTTACAAAGTTTGTTATAGTGTATTACAAATATGACCAACACAAGAAATAGTTGCAAAAATGTACAAAGGTAGTCACAAATGACCAATAGTCACATTTAATGACAAATAAAGTGGTTACACTTTGGCTTATTTCTATTAATGTTACTAGGTAATAAAATGTTAACATTTATTGACTGGAGAGTATGTGATATAAAACAAATACTAGAACCTCATGATTGGGGGAAAAAGCCCTATATTAATTAGAGGTTATTAATGTCAATTCAAAAATCTCAAAATTAAAAATAATGATTTTATCTTCATTTTATTTATTTTTTCATTTCAAAAAAAAAATTCAAAATGATGGATAATATAATGTATTAATGGATATTTTTGTATATGGTGTAATGCATGATGCAAACATGTGTACCAAACTATTTTATTTTATTTTTCAAATTATTTAATAGTTAGTTTTGAACAATAAATTTCATACATCATTATACATTTCTTCATGTTTCATTCTAAGCAATGAGGTGATGAAGTCATGTTGTAAAAATTAAATTTGTTTAACTTTCAAGATTGTGAAAAAAAATCCAATCATTAAATGGTTGTTTCTAGTAAAATTTTATAGGTATTTAACATATTTTGTTATCTAAATATAATTTGTATCATATGGAGAATGGAGTGGTTATAGATGATTGGATTCCTTGTGAAGGCCAAGGTAAGCCAGCTTTTGCATCAAGTCAGAAGGGGAATGAGCTATGGGTTTCAATCTTAGAGAAAGTTCATGCAAAATTGTATGGTTCCTATGAGGCTTTGGAAGGGGGTGTAGTACATGATGCACTTGTTGATTTGACTGGGAGAATAAATTGACATGTTTCATGAATCTTCATAGTTGGATTTTGTGAATGGACATCTTTGGTTATAGTTGTAAAGATTCAAACAAGAAGGGTTTTTGCTTACGGCTAACAATGTTTTAAGTTCTTATGTGCATGTTTCATCAAATGGAATCATGCAAGGCCATGGATACTCCTTGTTGTAGGTTAGAATGGTTTGTTTGTACCTATTTTTGCCATTGTTGACCTTGTGGTGTTGAACAAGACTTGTTGTGTTCCTTTTCATTATGTTTATACTACCACTAAATTATTTTTTTTATAGGTGTGTATGTGGTTTGTCTATGAGGTGTGTACTAAGTTTCATTCCTTTTATTCCAAGTCCAGGAGGTAAATGGACACAAGCTTGTTTAAATTTGCAATCCATGGGTCAATGAGGTTGAGTGGAATGGCCCTTGGTTAGAATTGTCTATGGAATGGACTTGATATAGACTTCAAGTACTATTGGTACAAACACATTTGGCATTTTACTTAATGTGGAGGTTATTTGAACAATAATATGTATGTGGACATCATTAATGTTACTTTCTAAAATAATTGTTGAAGGCATCATTTCTTGTAGAGGCATTATCTAGAGGTGGTTCCATTTGTGATTTTCCACATTGAAGTGCAAATCTTGCAAATGGGTTGACCACCACATTTTTGCAAATTATTTCATGTTGGTGTTCAACCAATTTTGCAACCACATTTCAATTGGCCCTACTAAGATGTCTTTTAACTAATTTTTACGATTACACCATGTTATAGAGGGTGTATTCTAGATGTCATGGCAAGACTTCCAACTTCATTTTCGATCCCTTTACATTTGCCAAATTTATCCACAAGAGATGTGTTCTTTTATACATGGTGAATGGCAAGGTCCAACTGCTGACGGGTGCCAAAACTTTGACACTTGGCACTTCAGCCCACAATTCCATTTCAAGGTTGTTGGTCCACATGCCCGTGTTTTTATTCATGTGTTTATCACCCTTACTCAAGTATTTTTTTTCTCATTTTTTCATGTCATCAGTTTTGTAGGGCTTGTGGACAATGTTTTCCATGACTATATTCAATAATATTGAGTGTTATTAAAAAGTGTGGGGCACATTGGTATAGGGTGTGCATGTCTTTTCATGGTGTAGGGCCACCTTTGGCAATTATCAATTTGTTGGGGAATCTTCATTCTTTTTTATTAGAATGCACATTATTAAAACCAAGGGTAAAATATTAGCTCGAAATATTTATGCATGTAGCAATATCAAGGATAAACTACATTAATTCAAAGGAAATGTTTGTGAAATGATGCTTGAGGTTGATGCAAAGGGGTACACAATTTTCCGACTACATGGGGCCCAAATCTAGAAGCCCAATTTTTGCTCAATGTTCACAAAAACTTCGATCACTTTGGAACCCCTCTAGCGCAAATGCTATGAAATGAACACCTTGGTATCTTGTTGGATGTCATTGTAGGTTGGCATAATTATTGCATAGTGGTAGCATTATTGGAGTTTTATCATCGCCATTTTTTTGGCAACAATAAAGTTGTTAACAAAGAGGTATGGTGAATCACCGCATTGTAGCCTTTGGTTTTAAACTCTTGATTATACAAAATTCAAAAGCTAATGGTTTTTATTTTTTCACGTAATTATGAGGGCATATTATGTTTGTTTTCCTTTCTTTTTTTAGAGCATTTAAATATTTGGTACCTTGGTGAAAGAAATTGTAGAAGTGTTTACATCTTTATGTAATATTTTTATAGTTTGAATACTTAGTTGGTGTCTTATTTTCCAAATTTTTTTTCATCATGGGGTTGTTTATCATTTTAATAACACTTTTCTAATGACCTTTTGTCGGTTCATTGTATTGGCACCCTTATAGCCTGATGTCTTTGAGGATTCTTTTTACAAGTTCAAAGTAGAAGTTCTATCTCCATCCATTAAAAGAAAATGTGGTTTTTAGAAGGCCAATGACTTAATCAAATTGGCCATACTGAATCGATAGGGTTTAGTCAAATTAACCATCTTGACTTAACCCTTAGTCAAATTAACCATTATGATTTGACATTTAGTCAAATGAACCATATTCATTTGATGACTGAACCTACATGTTAAACCCAAGCCACCTATCTAATCTAATTTAGATAATAGATGAAGCTAGGCCTAGGCATTTATTAATAGGTACCTCCTACCTACCTAGGTTAACCTACTTATAACCTACCTATTTTTGTCAGTAGAGTAAAAGAATTGAAGTTCATTTAATGTAATATGTTGAAAAAAATTCATGGAAGTTGATTATAATATTTTAATCCAAAATCATGTTTATGACAATATGTTGTCCAAAAAAGATCATCTGATGGGGTGGTGGTGCAATGGTTAAGGATTTGACTTCTCAATGTGGAAGCAAGGAATTCAAATCCTCACACTTGCAACCTAGGTTACCTTGGCTATTTAGGTGACCTAATTAGGTAGACTAAATTGCAAAGCCTATTTAACCACCTAGCCTAAGCTACTTAGCCTAGCCTAGGGGGCTTGGCCTAACCAAAGTGACTTGGTTTAGTTTAGATGGCTAAGTTAGGTGGCCTAGTTTAAGCCTAGGATATAGGGTTGGTAAGTAAATAAATAAATTATTTTTGACATTAATTATTAGGTTTATTAATTAAGTAGATTAGTAAGTAGGTTAAAGTAGGGTAGAATATAATAAGTAGGGTAATTAATTTATTAATTTTTTCATATTAATTTTTAATAAAAATAATTTAAATAATATATATTTTGGTTGCTGCCCAAATTATATTATTGTCATAGTGGTTCAGTAAAAAAAACCTATTCAAAACAATCGAATCCAAATTGACTTGTCCCAAATGGCATTTTGGTCAAGTTGAACATGGGGGCAAAAAAACCATATGGGGGTTTTTTCTGACAAAAGTTGGTAAAAAAAACCAAAATTTCTTGTAGTGATTTAATAACCATGTGGTTTCTATTGACATTGAAATGTCCAAAAATAGGTTAGCAATGTAACATGGTCTACATGTACGCATTGATAAATAATACATTTTACCCGGGATTTTGTTTAGGTGTCCTGGACAAAATGCTTATTGCTGGACAAATAGAACAAGCCTCTCCTAATCTTATTTCCTTTCTTCTAGTGGGAAGTGAAATTTGTGTTTGTATTAATTGCCTAACACATTGTAGGGTTACAAAGGCCATTGGTGGACATTTTAAAAGCTCACATAGAGAATATCCTTTCACACAAGAAAAAACAAAATAAGAATAAGATTAAAATTGCTTAGAGGTTGGAGATAATATTTTTGTTATAGTGTTTGACCTATTTGCCCTTACATTTTGTTTTCTCTCTCCCCATGTTTGAATATAAAAAATAATGTGTAAAATGGGACAATGATTTAGTCCTGAGTTTATTTTGAATTGTAGTAATTAATTTTTATTTTAATGTTCTTTAGGTTCATGGTGAGTATTCTATTTGTTGTTGTGTATTATAGGTAAAAGGAGTCGCCACCCCCATTCATAAAAATCCATTTTCTGCCTCTTACCTCCTCTTTGTGTAGAGTTGAGCATGAAGACCACTCAATGTTCAATTTGCTTCTTATTTGAGACAATGGGTGCATTTGGATTCGCACTCCATGCATATCCCATTCCTTTTTATGACTTGTGTGGCAAGAATGGTAAATATTTGGTAATGGTTGAAACCTACATCTAACACTATACATAACATATGTTATGATCCTAGATCTTGGTGCCAAAATTTATATATATTCTCTCTTGTACAAAACAACCTAATTTATCAACACGAGGACTTTGGAGCACTAGAGTTTGGTTTTAGACCATCTATAGATTTGTTGTACAAGATGTTGTACATCTTGTGCAATGAAAAGTAAGATATATATTTTTTGATGATGAAAAGTAAAAGGTGCATGTCTTTTCCACTCCATGTCAAATCACTAAGGGTGTAAATTTTGAAGTCTGATTGAACCATTTTCCAATTATAAATCTTTTGAATTACCCAAGTTGAAGAGACTCAAATTCATGCACACCAAGTTTCTTTTACAATTTCATGTTGTACCCTTGGTGTTAATTGACTACTACAAAAATGGGGTGTAGTTCATTAGCTTAAATCATTATGGGACCTTAAAAGTGAAATAACTTCATTGCATTTTGCTAATTTCACCTTGGTGAAAGTTATTTCATTATAATATCGTTATGTAAACATCATGTTTCATTACTAGTTAACATAATTCACTATTATAATTTATCGTAGTAAATAGGTTTATTTTTATGTTTTTAAAAATATTCTATATATGTTACTTTATGGTATACCCTATATTATTTTAAACTACTTTAGTTATTCTAGTTTATACCTTATGTTATTATAATTAAATTATTTAACTAATGTTAGGCTATACCTTAGGTTATTTTATTTTGAATTAATATATGTTATTTCAAGTTATACTTTAAGTTTTTCAAGGTCATTCTACTTTATGTTATTATAAATTATTTTATTCTAAGTATAATAACTTAAAATAATCTAAATTAAAATACAATGAACTAAAATAAAACAACTAAAAATAAAAAATAATAACCTATGAAAAATATTTTAAATACCTTATAATATAATAAGTACTAATAGCTTATGATATTATAACATAGAATATCAAACAATAATTTATAATACCGTACCGACATTTGCTTTTGGCACATTCGATGCCGAATAATTAATTATAAGTTTTCTTACCTTTCAACGAAACCCTCGTCGAATTTTCGAGGTTTTTTGCCAACTGAAAAACGAATTTCTGAACAATTCAGGGAGCTCATCGCCTGACACCATTTCTAACATTTCGGCTGTACGTATATCTGACGGCCAAAGATGCTCAAAAGCATTGCAAACCATCCGATCAAAAAAATCTGGTAACTTGCCAAACTCACGCGCGCTTTCAGCAGTCAAGCTTTGTTTTCATTGGTCGAACCTACAAACCCGGATATCCGACCAGTGCACAATCAAGAAGGTGCTGGCTCGACCGCAGTCCACAGGTACGAGTCTTATGACGAGCTCTCACTTCTTGGTACCCAAGAGAAGGCTCGCAGCTTGTCACATACCGTAGCAGAGTGAGGATGGCGGCTCAAGCTGGTGGTGGCTTCAAGACCCTCTTGTCTATGGGATTTGCTAAACCTTGTTCTCCAGGAACAGCAGCCCGTAGGTTCAAAGCAGATCTAGAGGAGACCAGCAGGCGTATGCGTGTTGCGGAAACGGCAAAGGCTGCAAGCAAAGCTTTGCAGGAAAAACCGAGAAGAAGGCCTGGACGTCCAAGAAAGAGTCTCAGAGTGAATAACGTCCTGGGCTTTGGAGCAGGTTCCGGGACTGATAATGCTATTGTAGCAAAAGGTGGCAACATCGTTATCCTTGATCCTGAATCAGCGAGTGGTGAGAGAGGTGACCCCATTGAGCTGGACGGGGAGAATCAGGACGGTCAGCCTAGGGTGGAAGATCCAGCGCTTGAAGCTGGGGGAGGTGGTAAAGATGGCTCAGCTGGGGGGGGGTGACAAAGATGGGCCTCGCCAATCTGGGGCAAAATCAGATGAACCTCCTCAGAAAAAGGTGCGACGGCAGCCTTATGTCAACTGGTTCACCAAAGACTTGTGGCCAGCCATTGAGATGACGTTGAAGGAAACCAACTTCCACACGGGGGAGACGGTGAAGCTTCTAAGAATGAGACACCCCAACCCAAATCCTGGGCAGCAATACAGTGGGGGTGTTTACGAAAAGCTCTCCAGGCAGACGGTGGACAGCTGGCTGACAACAACGGCGTTGGGGAGAAAGATGCTGAAGGAAGATGTTATCAAAACCGTCCGAAAGATGAGGGAGTTTCAGGGAGACTCGGCGGAGTTCAAAGGCAGAATGTCGCCGAATCGGGGAGCCGAACGGGTTCTCAAGGGGCACGAAGAGCTGGAAGAAAGCCTCATTAATCTGGTGAAAGGAATGCAGGGTGGCGGTCAACCATTGAATGCTCCGATGCTGCGTGCGGTGTTGGAGGGGGTTGTGGAAGTCAAAACTCCACAATTGTTGCGAAGCAATGGAGGATCGTGGGGTTTGTCGGAGAACTGGGTGAAAGAATGGATTCGCTCAAAGCTGGGATGGTCTTTTCGAGTGGCCACAACTGCTGATATCGGAATAACAATCTCAACTTGATTATGGCACATGAATGAAGCCGCCTCAAAAATTAAAGACAGGCTTAATTAAGCTCATTTGTCAGCTATTTGTCAGATTTGTTAACTTTCTAACTTATCAGAGCGGTCTTTTGAGTTGTACTTGCATGGCATCAAAGGCCAGTAAGCTCAATGATCAGAATGCAGAAGCTCGAAGCACTTATGGAAGCAGTCGAAGGAGCTTATTTCGTGCAATCGGACCAGGTGGCTTCGGGCCGGGCCGGGCCGGCTGAGCTGAGCAGCGCGGCGACTGTCTGGCGCGGCATGAATTTATTGACATTTCAGCGGCTAGGGTCTGTATTTTTTGACCATTTCTGTAGACGGGTCAAATAATATCCTGAAATTTTTTGCCAGCAGAATTTTATTTTTTTTTTTGCCGAAAGCAAATGTCGGTACAATAGAACAATCGCCAATACTCGTAATATAACATATAATAACCATCAATAACCACTAATGGCTTATAATGGAATAACCACAAATAGCCATTAATAGAATAGCCACCAATAGCCATTAATATAATAACATTAATAACCACCAATATCCACTAACAAAATATATACCAATAGCCATTAATATAATAGCCACCAATAGCCATTAATACAGCAACCATTAATAACCACCAATATCCATTACCAAAATATCCACCAATAGCCATTAATATAATAACCATTAATAACCACCAATATCCACTAACAAAATATCCACCAATAGCCATTAATGTAATAGTCACCAATAGTCATTAATATAATAACCATTAATAACCATTAATAGAATAGCCACCAATAGCCATTAATACAATAACAACCAATAGCCACTAATACAATAACTTTTAATAGTCATTAATATAATAACCACCAATAGCCATTAGTAGAATAACAACTAATATCCATTAATATATAATTATTAATAGTCATTAATATAATAGCCACCAATAGCCATTAATATATAACTATTAATACTCATTAATAGGATAACCACAAACAACCATTATAAATAGCCAGCAATAGCCATTAGTAGAATAACAACTAATATCCATTAATAGAATAATTATTATTAGTCATAAATAAAATAACCACCAATAGCCAATAATAGAATAATCACTAATAGCCACTAATATAATAGCCATTGATAAGCACCATTATCCACCAACAGAATATTAATCAATAGCAATTAGTAGAAGAACCATCAATAGCCATTAATAAGATAACCACGAATAGCCACTAATGGTCAATAATAGAATAGCCTCTAATAAAATAACTACCGATAGTAATTAATATAATAACCACTAATAACCATTAATAGAATAACCATTAATAGCCACTAATAAAATAACCATTAATAGCCTCTAATAGAATAGGTACCAATAGTTATTAATAACCACCAATAGCCCCAATAAAAGAACAACTAATAGCCATATATTATAATTGTTTAAAATTATTTAAAATAATGTAAGGTGAAATAATCTATAATAGACAAAAGTAATTTAATGTGAAATAGCCTTCAATAGCCTTCAATAGCCAAAAGTAACTAATAATAGCCTCACATAATTAAAAACAACCTAAGATGAAATAATTTATAATAGTCAAAAATAATTTATAATAGTTGCAAGTATTTAAAGTGAAATAATCTACAATAGCCAAAAATAATATAGAATAGCCAAAAAAAACTTACAATAGCCAAAAATAGCTTAAGGTAAAATGAGCTAAAATAATTAAACGTAATTTAAAATAACCAAAAGTAACATAAGGTGAAATAGCCAAAAATAGCCAAAAATAATTTTAAATAACCATAAATAACTATAAATAATGTAGGGTGAGATAATTTAAATTAATGAAAAATAATCATATAATAATTGAAAATAACTTAACATAGGTAGTATTATTACATTAACACAAATATTATCCATTTATTAAACATTTTTTCCAAAAGAATGGTCATTGAAATGTTATTGAATAATGATATTCAACTTTTTTTTTATTCAAATGATTTTACACATAAAAAGGAAATGAATGTAACTATGTACATTATTGAAATTTTAAAAAAAATAAAATTGATCATTTTATTTGAACAAAATTTCAATAAAATATGAATTTTCAAAGTTTATGTTTTTATAATGTTTAAAATGAAGTTTTTAATAAATAGAATGTAATGTAACATATTATCACAACAAATGGATTGGTTTGATGGTAAGGGTGTGTGCCTCCATTCTAAAGGTGAAAGGATTAAACTTCATGAATGATGTTGTGTTTGGTCAACAATGGTAAATTGACTAAATTTTTTTTTATTTAATTTCCTAGAATAGGTGTTTAGGTTGATTATGTGGCCTACTTACATAGGTTAGGTTTTTAACCTAGCCTAGGTAGTGACACGTGTCAATAAATCATAGGCTAAAAACTCATGAAATTATTAATATATTATATATTAAATATTTTAATTTTAATTGATTTCCATGTTGGTTAATTAATTAATTAGCATGTGAATGGCTTGATAAATTTGTATTTCATTTGACAATAACCTTGTTTCACTAAGTAATAGTGAAACAATTCTTGTCCATAACAACTGGTCCTAGTTCACTAAGGGGTTAAAGAATTTCACCAAGTAAAAATGTCCAAATTCACTCAAAATCTAGTGAAACCCAAAATGAATTAAGACACATTTTGTTAAAGTGTAAGCATGAGAGGTCTAGGTTTCTTGCTGACTGACATTATTTTTTTTTCCTGACCATACACATGGTGTTATTATCAACAACTAGGAATGTGAAAAAATGTTATAAAATAAAACAAAAGAGTTAATTTCAAATTTAAAGGACTAGTTTAAACAAAAACAAACACAATAATGAAAACTAGTATAGTCATGTCATTATGACCACCATCATGAATGGTAATGATAATCTACCATTACTCCCCACTAACTAATCATTTATGAAATTATGGATCAATTTTTCAATGATCCATTTCCTATGTTCCATATAAAAATGTGCATGATGGGTGAAGTGAAGATGGATTTACAAGGTGATGGGTGGTTGTTGGAAAAAAAAATTCTTTTTTTGAATAACATGAAAAGGACACCCATAGCTAAATCCATATTTATTCCCATTGAGTTATTTCTACTATCATGGTTTCATAATCAATTTGAATTGAACATTGGAATATAATTTACAAAAAGGGGTTTCCCAAAATTAACTCCTGACCACTAATAGTCAGAAATCACCCTAAATTACGTGTATTCAGGGGGGCATGTCAAATATCGTTGAAAAGCTCTTAACAAGGGCCACAACTTTTATTTAAACCTCACCTCAATCAAACGATCACACAAGAAATTATAGTTGTCCAAAGTGGAAGGAGTCACAATTTCGGGAATTTTAGGACTCCCCATTTGGAAGTCCCGGGAAAAAATGACATTTGGATGTAACCCCTATGGCCAATCACAAAGAATACTACAAGAAGGAAAGTGGTGATTTCCCCCAAGTCCGGACAATGTTAAGTTTTATAAATCCGTGTATGCCCATGATTCATTTGAACATCAAAAATGCTTCAAATATGTACTAACCAACTTATTGTTTGGTTTGTGCAAATCAATATGAATAAGATAATCAAGATAGACTATGAATATCAATATTTATTTTTAAAATTCATCAAAAATCCTTCATGATGCCACATATTAAATTTTGATGAATGGATGAAAATGGTGTCAACATGACATTATCGTTATAATCATAGAGGAATAGCATAGTAGTTGAAAAAAAATATTACAACAAAATTGCAATGAGTTGAATTAGAGTGTGATTGTTTATATGGTGAGTTGCATATCTTGCAACTCATGCAACTTGTTTGATAACTTTCATGGGTGTAAAAATAAAATGAGTTGCAACTGGTCATTGTAATTTTGTGAGTTGCAAAACACCCATTTTTTTCATAATGAAAAAAACAAGATATTATTTCAAAAAATAAAGGAGACATATATGTAGATATGCAATTTAATACATGCCTAAAGTTCAAGTTGATCAATTTAATCTATGAACATGTGAGGTAATGGGTGAAAAAAAACCAATTAAAGTAATGGCCACGAGAAATCATCTAGAACAATAGTCAAGAGTGAAATTAGCTGGATCAAAGATCACCAATCATCACAAGACAACTCATTGCCATCTCAACACACTTAGAGCAAAGGACTCTGTTTCTTGGTGAAGAGGCAGTTACTCATGCTTAGAGATATGCATTTGTGCTGAAAATATGTAGTTAATCATATTAGGAACTAAAGTAGGAACCCATGTTCTCATCAAGAAAAGGACAGATGTCACTTTATGGTGAGTCATAGTTTGATGTACAACTTTGCTATTGGTCAATGCTTGGGCAATGTTTACCAGGTAAAGTTGGTGAAATAACTGCGAGCACATTTAGGGAAGCAAACATAATGGAAAGCTAATGTGATCACATGATCAGCCTAATGGAAAGATGTCCTTAAGTACAGGTACACATGTAGGATTCGTACTATAACATTTTCGTGAATTGGAGACGTAAAAAGAGTTAGAGGAGGAAACGTGCAATTTGGAGCCGCTGGTGTTGCTGGCACATTACAAATAGATTGTGAGCAGATATATACAACAGCATGTACAATTTATGACATAGGGGATGAAATGTTTAGCATGCACATGCTACACTAGTGCTGACAATATAAATTAATGTTTCTAGGACTGAGGAGTTGTGGAAGACATTTGTAGTTGTAATTGAAAGCAATAGTAATCTATTTATTGACAAGAAGTAACAAACTGACAGTATACATTCACATTCAGTTCCATAACATCTTCTAAGAATCGGGCCGCACTCTAAAATTCCCGTATGAATTCCACTGGCAGTGCAAGAAGTAAGTACATAGAATAGTATCGTATAGCGAGTAACAATCTAGTAGCACATTTCAATAACGCAAGCTTTAGGATTGCAAAAAAAACAAACGTATGTGAACATAGCGCATGTGTCCCATGCATGCATGGAACCAGCCAGAAGCAAATCCATTGTAAAATACCCTCATGCCTGATCAAGAGTAATTAGTGCAGAGGTTGCCGTGCAGGAGCTGGTTTAAAATTGTGTTTCACGACTTCCAGAACGTCCAGCTGCTGGACTGTCGACGGTGGGGTGTCGCCTTGGGCAGACCGACTGAATTAGGAGGACCAGCTGCATGGGCGCGCGGATCAACAGGGGCTGCGGCCTCTTGTTTTTTGACTTGCCTTGGAACCTTCACGACATCGAACTTGCCTTGCACTTCGGAGACGGTGATGTGCATGTTGTCTATACATTCGTCGGAGTCCACAATGATCGGTTTTCCGGTAGCATCAACACCCAAGCAAAATTCTTGGTAAGTCCCATTAGGATCAACAGAGATTTCGTACACCCCGTCCTTGACCACTGTCCCGATCTCCCTGTGTACACCATTGAAGCCCACTTTCACTTTCATCGCCTTGCTCGTGTGGTTGACAATCTCTGTAGAAACCATATTGTCTGTAGACTGTGACACACGTCCCAGCTGATCAGCTGTCTGTAGCTGCTGCAAGCAGAAAAAGAAACGAAAGCATCGACCAGAGCTGTTTTTCAGTGTCGAACACGATCCGATGCCTCAAGTTCTCAAGTTTCTCAATTAGTGAGCATGCCTTCATGTACTCAGAGTTCGGATTCAAACCAAGTATTCAGACCAAGATTCACTACGCTTAATGAGTTCACGAGGAGCTTGTAAAATACTTGGCTTGAATTCTGCTCAGTCAGAATTTGTATCTACATCAGTCTGCAAGCAGTTAGCTCTTGAATGAACCTAGATATCATAGAAAGCGAGATTACAGTAAAAATGAATTGAGCTTATATATACCTTTTTATCGAATTTTGTTTTCAGCGAGTCCAGAAACCAGATTTCTGAATAAGGTGGCGTCGGAACCGGAGGCTTGTCTTCTCTAGATACCTAGCTAGGAATCAGATAATCCAGTATCACGAGCTGTAGCAGCTAGACGTGAACTTGTGGACGTCACGATCGATCGACGACTTGACAGTTGCACGCAATTTCAATCCGGAGAAACTAGATTTCAATATCCCTCCGCGATCAGATGTCTAGTCTGGAATTACAGTTCACTGATTCAAGAACACTGGAACCAAGAATACTAGATGTGCTAGCTAGTGATTGTAGTGCATCGACTGCTTGTGCGAATTCTGTATCTTCAATCTACAGCTGCAGGACTCCACTAGCTGTGTCATCTAATTATATACAGGATTGCCTATCGATCCTTCATGCTAAAATTTTCCTCCAAGGAAACTGCCTAATACTTGCATGAAAAGTTTTAACCGACTGATCGAGAGCAATCCAACTCGATGATCTGATCTTTCGCTGCAATCACAACGAATCGACAGATTATTACTCATTAGATCAGTCGGTTCAGAATACTACTGGCTTGGAGCATCCGCGCAAATGCAAAAACCTGCACAAGGAGAATTGTTCGTCGGCCATGACTTCTGTGCTGCAGATGCCTTTACTACGAAACCAACATTTATGTATCTCAACGTTCTCAGTATCCAGCTTCCTGAGACCTGCAGCTCTTCAAGACTTTTTGTGCAATCTTGTAAAGTTCTGAGTTGCAGCTACTTAACACAAGTCTATGCAGGTTCGTAAAGCACTGTAAAACTTTCCCCTGTACATTTTCAGGAACCTTCGTGAGCAGAATCTCCGCTTGTGACACCTATCCTCGGTTTCAGGCGTCTTCTGCTTTTGTAAACTACATAAAAGTGGGTTTCAAATTTTTTAAGTGCTTCGCCTGGGGGAAGGCACTTTCCTGGATTTTGGGGCCTGCCCTTGGGTGGACCCTCAAATGCAGGGATGGCCTTAGAGGCTCTCCAAAGGCTCTCCAACGGTGCTCAGTATGCGACCTTGCAAAAATATTTTTCACATCCAAGTTTAGTTATTTTATTGTATTGTTTTCCAACCCCACCCATAAAACTGAAACTGGGACAACAAATAGGTGAGGGACTACTAATAGCAAACCACCTGGACCAATACTTATGATGGGGCAATCATAAACACTGAGCAGCAGTCAGATCATATTTCTTACACCCTTTTATGCAGGTGCACAGCAATGCTGCACCATTTACCAGCCACTGCAAAATATACAATTATGCTGAGCCAAAACCATCTTCCTAAGCCAAACTGGCATATTTTGAGTTTTCTTCATCGAATTTTAATGTGCAGGATCACATACTGAGCACCGCCGGAGATCGTTCAATTATATGGAAAGCAAGGTCGATTTTTTTCTTTGGATTTTGGGTACCTTCACTAGCCCTAAGACTGACAGTTTAGGGGCTACTCTCTCAAAGTAATTTCCACCTATCAGAAGTTATCCACCATCTTGCCAAGATAACTTTCAACCGGTGGAAGTTATCTGCCAGCTTGTCCATCTTCTAAATTTATTTTTTTAGTGAAAAAAATCTGCTGTAATTTATGTAAAGGAAAGTTCTGGATATAGTGCCTTCCAAAAATTTTGGCCCCTCCTCTTGGCCTTCGGATGGGACCTCCAGCCCCATATCCAGAACATTCTCCTATACATGGATGCTTTGAATATATCAGAATCTGTACCACTTTTCAAGCACGGCTCTAGTGACCACTGGTCAATTAGGAAGCTTACTGGGCTTGAACACAAAAGAGACGTCTGGGAGATTGTCACATGAATTTTTTCATTGGTCAATTTTCACACACACAGCTCTTGATCAGGGTTTTTTTCAGGGTGAATTTTTGCTGATTCTCAGTAGCAAGTATAATATAAATAGTACATACAATAAGTTGGGCCCATGAACTTGTACGAGTGGAGCTTCCAACCATCCCGGCCTGGGGTTGTTGTGTGATTGCTCTTTGTGCCCCAGGCCCTGTTGGGTGTTGGCAGTCGGTTCTGGTCTGGCTGTTGCTCTCTTATTTCTTAGCAATAGGTATTTTCCTGTTTGCTCTCAAAATAAAGAAAGCACCAGAAAGGTGAAAGGAGAGTGAAGGAGCACATATTCGGTACAACTTTGATTGCACTAGGTTGAAATATTGGTGTTTAAGATTCCCTAGTGAAACTACACCTCTTTGAAAATTTGCAACCCATCTGTTGTCTACAGATTTGAAGCCACTCAGAAGATGTTTGTGAATTTCTATGTTGTAGCCAAACACCCTTTGGGATTATGGTGTAGTCGGCTTTTGGTCGCTACAGAGTATTTCACCAGCTCTCACAGTAAGTAAATTATTTGTAAAAATATTGAAATTCTCAACAAAAAGAATTTTTTTAAGAACAAAATTTTGTGATGGAAAATTGGAATATTTTGGAATATTCTATTTTTAGCAAGGAATAGAAATGGGCCATTTCCCTTATGGTAAGAAATTTTCCTCTGTAACTACTAACCAGAGAAATATCCTTTTACATATGATATTCATTACTTCCCTGTAAAGACTTGCTCCAAAAAAATTTAGCATAATCCAAGAGTATAGTACCCAGCACATTTTTCCCTCTGCTGTTTCAGAGATGGAATGCTTGTTCTAGCTGGCATTCTGTTTTTCAAAACACCCTGATTTTATTTTATTTTACTCCATACTATGGGGGAAAAGAAGAAAAGAAAATCAGAACAGGCGACTTTTATGCTTGGTAATGGTCATGGCCTCCAGTTTTACCCTACACATAAATGAAAACTTCAGAATTAGGGCTTTTTCCTAAAAACAAGGTAGGTGTTACACATTGAATCCAACAAAAGACAACAAAACAGTGGGTGAAAATGATAGTGCCTGGAACTTAGTATAACAGGAGTACATTTTCTTTAGACTAGTGTGAACCCGGTGCATAATGCACCCTGGGCCCCCCCCCCCGGGTTACTTACTTCGGACCGGAAGCAACTTCTCCTCTTGCACGGTTGTTGTGAATGCTCCCCGGAGCTGCTGGCTAGATGTCATCCAAAAAAAAAAAGATAAAAAAAGAAGCAAATACATAGCCTTAGATTTTTCTGCCCATTTCTTATTTTGATTCTTCATTTTTGTTAATTTAAGAAAAGGGGAGAAAAAAAAAAAACAAAGGTCCG
>Ga0116227_10008286_pt1 | contig 19710 bp, 13 predicted proteins | sample S1TSphgellanicum_FD_89693 | JGI IMG/M metagenome (GOLD analysis project Ga0116227, IMG submission 89693) | Host-associated microbial communities from peat moss isolated from Minnesota, USA - S1T2_Fb - Sphagnum magellanicum MG | ecosystem: Host-associated > Plants > Peat moss > Unclassified... | reverse complement strand
TGTTGCGTTCCCCCCGCCCCCCCCCCCCCCCCACAAAAAAAAAGGGGGAAAAAAAAAAGGGGGGGGGTCTTTAAACAACCACCCCAAAACAATCCCAAACACCCAAAAAAAAAAAAAAAAACCCAAAATCAGCCCAGTGTGCATGATGGTCTACATGATGATGAGATGATGAGAGGAGGTCTCTGCGTGAAGCAAAGAGAGGAGAAAGAGAGAGAGAGAACCTGTGGGAACCATGGCTTGCTTGCTTGAATTCCAACTCTGACTGCACTCCACAACCTCTCATGCCTTTCTGAAATTGGTGAACATAGGAGCTTGTGTTCTGCAACTATGTGTCTCTTCTCCTTCCTGTGCACAGAACCATGTGTGTGTTGCTCCAGCTGTTCTGCAACTATGTGTCTTTGATGTTCTCAGACCATGTGTGTGTGTGTTGGGGGGGGCGGGGTTGCTGGGAGTAGAGAGCAGGGAGGAAGGAAGGAAGGAAGGAAGGAGCAAAAGGCTGCTGTATTGTGTGTGTGGGGTTTCTTTTATGAATCTGCGGTTTCTTTTCAGGATTTTATTTATGGTGTAGTCAAAGTGGCGATCATCCACAAAAGTATTTAATTTAGCCAAATTTCTTGGCTACATACTACATATCAAAGTGAGAAAACATTTTTTAAAAACCAAATACAGAATCCTTCTATATTTTTGGCTACTACCTACCTACTTACTGGAACTTATCATGAAAATGTGTCTATTTGAATTTGATTTTTTTTTCCCCCAAAATCTGGCAAATTTGGGTCTTTTTTTCCACTGAGAAATCCTTTTTTATAATTTTTATTAAGAAAAATAATTCTTGTATATTTTTTGGCTGGGCTGCTTACCCCCTCTTGGAACGTATCATGAAAATTTGGAGAATTTGGAATTTCTTAAAATTTTGGCGAATGGGTCAATTTCTTAATGAAAAATCGTTTGTATATATATATATAATTAGAAAAATAGAATGCATCTATATCTTGGCTACCTACAAAAATCTGGCCATGTGGAATTTTGGGGAGGGTGGAATTTGGCGAACTTGGGTCAAATTTCTTTCCATGAAAAATCATTTTGTATATAGCTTGAAATCCTATTTTTGAGGTGGAATTTTGGCGAAAACTCGCCAGTAAAAGAAACCGCTGGGGAGTTGGGAAAGAGGAAAGGAAACGGTGATAATGGTGGGTAGGGTGAAGGAGTCACCCCTTTTACTTATGGACATTCAATGTGGGACCTAACCTGAGCTACCCAGAGCTTACTTACCTCTGGTTTCACCAACCCAACAATACCACCCACCACCACCCATGGAATACATACCCAATCCGTATAATACACCCTACCATACTACTCTTGTATAATACACATAAAGATTCGTATATGAACTTTTAGGAAATCTTAGCCACATAGGGTAGGAAGGAAGATTTAGCCAAATTTGGCTACAAGCTAAATATGAAAGTATTTTTTAAAACAATATCTTTCTATATTTTTGGTTACATGCTTGAATCATGTATAGAAAATGTGGTAATTTTTTTAGGGTTTTGGCTCCAAAAGCACTTGGTCGCCCAAATACACAAAAAACATCCAAAGAAATTCTTAGTGTAGTTGGAGGGTTTTTACTTTGATTTTTTTTTTAATGTAATTGGAGGAACACCTTACAAGGCATAATAACAAGGTCTTGCAAGGCATTTTGGAAAATGAAACACATTTTTGAAATGCCTTGCACCATTTTAAAAAATAAAAATAAATCTCATGATACTTCACAAATATCTTACAAGTACTTGATGAATATCACAAGGAAAAAAAAAGAGTAATTTTTTAAAAAATCAATGAAAATATGTCAATTTTTATGCCATGCATCACCCCATCCCTTAGGCATTACCCTACACATAAGCTTTAGTGTATGGAAATAAAACATATGGTTACAAGTTACAACCATGGATAGTTAAAAGGTCGCAAAATCTCCACCCAATTTTAGTTTTTTTGATTTCGATCCAAAGCATCAAATTTATAGTAGTATACCGTTGGACACTTTTCATTGAAGTTTTTTAAAAAATCAAAATTGGGTGGAGATTTTGAACCTAAAATCAACTCAATTCCAAATGAAAGATTTTACATACCTTCTTCTTTAATGGCAAGGATTTAGGGTGTGTGATCAAATCAATGCAAAGGTGAAATTCCACATACCCTAATGCAACAATGAGGGAAGGTATGTGATCAAATCAATGCAAAATTAAATTCCACATACCCTAATTCTTGCATTAGGGTATGTGATTTAGGGTACCTCATAATATCTTGTGGGAAGTATTTTGATGAAATCATGTTGGATCTTGGATTTGATTGTAAATAAATTAGCAATGTGTGGAGTGCACCAAGAACTAAGTCAAATGAATGGAAAGTGAAATCCCGAGCTTGATTGTCTCAATCTCTTTTTGTGCTAAAGATTTGACGAAAACTTATGAGACTTCATTGACAACAAACAATGAGATTGCAAGGAGAAATGGAAGCATGTAAGAGCAATGTAAAAAAGTTCATTCTAAAATTACTAGGCTACAATGATTTCTTCTCTTCTTCCTCATGATCTTGTGTGTGTTAAAGATTGGTGAAACTTGTAAGAAGACTCTATTGAAATTATGTAGCAAATTTTTTGGGGGAAAATAGAAAGTAAATAAAATTGATGAAAAGGGAAATTCTAAATAACCAAGTATTTTGAGGATTTGATCATCTTTTTTGCAATTCCATTCACATTAAAGATTGATGAAAACTTGTGAGATTTTATTGAAATAAAAACAAGACACAAAAATAATGAAAAATACAATGGAAAGTGAATATTCAATTACCCTTTTACAAGTTTTTCTCTTTTTTTTTTTTTTAAACCCTCCCCTTGGGCCACCACCCTTTTTATGGGATAAGGTTCTCTTAGATTTCTAAATTAGTTTCAAGTTTCAACAAGTTATTAAACATTTGTCGATGAAAATTTGAAACTATTAGAAGATTTTTGAGGTTGTGTATATTCCTTGTGCAAGTAAAGCTCACATCAAAATTCATTTCCATATGACATGTAAGAAGTTACCATAGGAATAATTAGGATATCCTATTATGCCTTACATCCCCTTACTCAAATGGTTGAACCTCATGGTATAACTTCATAACAACACGTTCTAAAAGATGTGCAAATCCATATGATAGAACACAAGAAGCGAGTATGAAAAAATTGAAATTTCTTATTAAAAAAAAGAGTGAAAAAAACAAAATATTGCCAATTAGCATTGGAAATTTTTTACATGGTTCATAGGGTTGTGCAAGGTTCAATATAACATGCAAATATTCTCCAACCACTAGCACAATAAACATCAAGTAGGTATCCAACATTCATTCATGACCTTTCACCACACAAAATGCACCAAATATGATTTTTTTGCATTGTATATGTGTTTTGTTGAAAAAATGTATGGTTATTTGTGCCACCCAATTGTGATAACCTTGCGACATGAGGAAAACATTATAAATGCAACACTCAAATATTACACAATATCCACAAATTCCATTGCAATGTAGATAAAGTAGGCTTAGAGGAGTTATATATTGTTGTCATTTAAGTTGTTATAAACCTAGCACATGAAAATTGAAAATAATTTAGGATCATGTACACTTGCCCTTTTCCTTGACTCATTTTTGTTTGCACATGCACATGCTTCATTATTTATTTTCTCCTATTCTTTTGCTTATTTAATTTGCATTCTTTCCCCCTTGGTTGAATCTCCTATAAATCAACAAAATACATGTGAAGAAGCTACAAATAGATTTAAAAAGGCTTCCAAGAATTTATGGGTAAATGGGAATGTGTGGTTTTGATCATTTATAGGAGTGTTTAATGTTGTCCACTCCAAAAGGAACATCTCTCCCATTAAGGGTTTTGAAATTTTGAGCACCCACTAGTCAATACTTAAATCTAGTCAAAATTGAAATTTCAAACTAGTCCCTTGTAGGGAGTTTTTTTTTTCTCCCCCATTTTTGTGATATTGAAAATTTAGTGAATTTCCCCCAAAAAATCAGCAAAAGTATTTGAATTTGTCATAAACAAAACAATAAAATTTCATTTTTTTAATGAAAAAATGACAAAATTCATCCAAACAAAGAAAAACTCTAGTCCTTTGTAGTGAGCTATAATATGATGGCAATATCACATAATACGTGAGAATTGGTTGAAGGGAACAATGGTTCTAAATTGCTTGAAAAGCAAGGCATAAAGCCCATCTTGCAAAGGGCTACAATATTGGTTTGTTGTTGTAGTGCAAGTGAAAAAAAGGTTTTTTTTTGTAGTGAGCTTGGAAACTTCAATATTGCATACTTTGCATGTTAGTTTGGTGTTGGAGCCATACTACATTGCATTTAAAATCCACATTTAGTTGTTAAGTGAACATCAATGGAATCCCATGTGATATACTCACAATTAGGCTTTGTTTTGTGCACACTTATGCGATTTTATTGACCATGAATTCATGGACATAGTTTTATATGGGACAAAGGTGAAGGAAATATACCATGTGTTGGACGGTTCTTAAAAATGAGAGGGAAATACCCATTGGTTATCAATGCCCATTGGTATATACCCACTTACTCACCAGTTCTCAAAAAATTCAAATAATCAATTTTGTGATAACCATGGTTCTTAATTTGTTTTGAAAAGTCAAAGAACCGGCCAAAGAACAGCCACCGCGGTTCTTTCACAAAACCACTAGAGTTCGTTGGGATTTTTGAAATAACTGGAACTTCTGATTATTTGATACCCGATGTACTATCCTAGTACCTAGATTGGTTAGGCACTAATTAATTATTTTTGGAATTGCCTAAATTTCTGAAAAATATTTTACCTGCCATGCCACAAATCTGAAACAAACTTTCAAGCACACTCTAGGTTCATTATTTAGTTTAATGCCTAATTATAAAATATTATTATTATTACATGTTAATTATAATCATAGATAAACACATCAAACATTCACCACACACACACACACACACACACACACAACCCTTTCTCTTACAAAGACTGAATTTGAAGATAACCTTTGGTTCTAGTTATGGGTAATGTTTTGAGCATGACCAAAAAAAGAAAATTGGTTCAATATTGTAGCCTAAGTTTTGCTTCCACATTGACAAAAATGAATAATTAATTTTCAAATTTTTTTATTTTCTATTTTTTTATGATCATGTTAATTTATGATCATGAAAAAAATTAACAATTTTCCTATTATCACAAAATTTCATATCAGGATTCAAAAAATTATTTTTATGACAAAACCAAGTCTAGGGTAAAGAAATGGAACTCTTTCTCTCTCTCTCTCTTAGCAACATGGCCTACTTAGTTTCAAAAGAGTAGTTTGAACCCTAGAGTAGAGTAGTGTCCCAAGAGGGAAAAAAACACTTTGTCAACACTTATCTCCCAATTTGATAGCCAAATGGAATAATTTCACATTTGAGTTGGTTGAACATAATTGAAGGCCGAATTTGAGGGATGGACATTTGGGTCAATGCAAGTCGTTTTAAAAATAATTTAAATAAATTATTTATGTGGAAGTAATTTTTTTAAAAATACTAAATGCAATTTTTAAAATTATTGAATGGAATGGAGGTTACCTTTTTTTTTTTTTTCAAATTTTTGAAAACAATATTCAACTTACATAGTCATGCACATGTGCTTTTTCAGACGTGCGGTTTTTGCTATGTTTGTGTATCCTCATGCCTCTTTGTCATACACTACTAGACACTTGGGTCAAGTTACATGTGACCATTACTTTTTCACGACTCTTTGACACTCATTCAAAAATTTAAAAACCTAAATTATGGTCAATGGTCAAAGAACGTAAATTGGTGACAAATTCAATATTAAGATCAAACAAGTCAAAGTACTAAGATCGAACGTCAAAACAACGACCATGCAATGTTCCATTCATCACCATGCAAAAAAGAAAACCCCAAAAATAGCAAATTATTTTTCATCAATGGAAAATCCAATTCAATCCAAACCGATCCAATCCACCCTATCTTTCAACATGATATGAACATGGAATCACGGGTTTGGTCAAAAAGCCAATTGAGTGAGTGCAATGCTTATGAATATAGTAGCTATTTATGTGTACATTGTGCACCATGACCACCATCACCACCACCACGATGTAACAAATGCTTATGAATCGTTGTTAAGTTTTACAAGCTATATTAATATGCCTAGCAAAATGCTTATGGACATTTTTACTTGTTTCTAGCTATGTTAACGTGCTACATACTACACATGACAAGTGTATGTAAAGCTAACAAGAATGGTTCATTATTATTATTAAACTTCTAATTAGCCATTGTTGTTACTCTTCTTTCTTCCGGGCCTCTCAAGGGGGGACACTTTGCCCACTTTCAATCACCAATATTTTATGTTTTTTTGGACTTGTGCTTGGGACATTAATATAAAGGAGTTACCAATTAGCTTGGAGTTTTGCGAGGGTGCCGAGTGAGTTGAGTTGAGTTGAGTTGAGTTGAGAGTTATTATGTCGATTTGTGAACTACTTGTGCAAAGCAAAGGAAAAAGTCCATGATTTTTGATTTTGTCGGTTCAATTTTTATGAGCCAAAATGATAACGGGAGGAAGCCAAATTTTTTATTCTCATGCAGACGGGGGCCAAGTCAGTCTAATGGGATGGCAAGAGCTGGTTGGTTGCCATGGGGTGAAATTTTTTTTAAAAATAAAATCCAAAGACCCATTGCATGGCACCAGATCCACATGTTTGCTTTTGTGTGTGTGTGTGTGTGTGTGCGTGCTCTTGTGTATGTGGAAATTTCTATGGAAGATGGCGGCCTATATTGTACATTTGACGGCACGTGTCCATTAACCTTGCCATAGGTACAATTGGACCCCACTTGGAAAGTCTAATGTTGGGAACTTTGGGAACCTTTTGCATAGGGGCGTTGTCAACTTCAAGTTGCCTCATCACTAGGGACTTAAGAACCATCCAATTGATTGATGGTTCACTTGACAATATCATATAACCCCAATATGACAAGTGATTTTTTTGGTGGCAATTTTTCTCCATCTTGTGAAAAAGAATTTTGGAAAAGGAACATTTTGTCACAAATTCCATGTGGTTTTGAAAAAAAATGCAACAATCGTCTAAAATGTGAAAGGGCATTTAAGATTTTTTTATTTTCATATTTTGAATATTGCAAAAATTGGCTAAATATACGTATTGATGGTCATCACTTGAGTAACATGGAAATTTTTTTAAAAAAAACACCAAATATGATAGTCATGATGAAGTAAAACCTAAGATCTATTTCACTATTGGGCCCTAAGGATACATCTATCATAGTATGAGGCAACTTGAGCACATTTTTGTCGAATAATTAATTAATTAATTTGAACATTCCATTTCAAAATTATAAAAAAAAATCTTTGTTGTCCTTCACAAAAAAAAAAAAAATCTTCAAGAAAGATCATTTTTTAAAATTTCAGCATTTCTAAAAATATTATAATTTGTGTTGAAAGCCTCCAAGGTATTATAATAGTCAGCCATCCAAGGACATTTTTTTTCCATGAGGCTATTGTACATGATGGGTAGTCATGATGCAAGTAAGGCCTAAGACTTAGGTCACCATTATGCCTAAGGATACAAGTAGTCAATCGTTTAGGGAAATCTTTCCATTAGGCTGCTATGATCACATATTTTGTCACATATTCAATGTCAACAGCAACTTTCCATTACATTTGTTTCAACTAGTCGGCTCAAAATCACCTCAATGGTATATTAGACAAGCATTGACCAAATGCAAGAGCTGTGAACGATGAATCACAAAAAAGTGACATCTACCATTTTATCAAGAGAACATGCATTTCATTTTGATTCTATAGAAAGTTCCATGTATAGGAAATGTTCCCATAGTTCATACCATTGATTATCTACATATTTTCAACCCAATTGCAACTTTCCATTGGGAAGCGCTTGCCGGTGCAACAATAAACACAAGTGACTTTCCATTAGGCTAATGTGATCACAACATACTCTGAGCAACTCTGGTCATAGCAGCCTTATTGGAAAGAGACCGCACAAATAGATACCCACCTAATAGGTAGGTGATTGACCTCTTATGGCTTGGTGGTGCTTTATTGTGTAACTTGAGGGTGCCAATCCCCACTCCTATAGGGGTTCCCAAGTCCCAACCCTTCAAACCATTTCAACTTTATACCCATTGTTCCAAGTCAAGATTGAGAAAACTGCTTGGGAAATCAACCATGAAAAGCTACAAGATTGCTTTAAATGATGCAACCATGATTGGATAAGATTTTTAAAAAGTGAATGGGCTTTAGAAACCATATTACCCGATCTTGGGTTAGGTTAAGTTAAAAGGGTTAATATGTAGCCTCCCCCCTATCTACAAAGCATGGTTAAACACATAGTTGGTTGAAAACCAAAAGTGTTGAAAAAGTGTGTGTATGTATGTACTTTGTTGAAAAGGGAGAGGAAGGAACCTTTATATTAGATACTTGGGAAAATATGTTGGTAGCTCAACCTTGTTGTTGTTGAGTCCTTTAAGGATCATCCCTTGGTCATGCTTTTGTTAGCCCACGACAACAACTTATGGTGTTTGTCCATTGTAACTATGTCAACAAAAATAACTCAACTATTTCTTTGGGTGGACAAGGGAATAATACACAATATATACAAACTCTATACCTCCCATCTCTACAATGCACCCTTTTGGATTGACCCCTAGTTTCTTTGGGTGAACAAGGGAGAAAGATTGTTTTCATTGTATTCCTCTCCCATAGCTAACCAAGGTGATTACCTTGGTTTAGGGGTGATGGTCCATATACCCAACCCTTACCCTCCGGTTCTTTCTATATCTACTATTTACGTACCCTAGTAGCTACCAAGTGCTTTCTTTACCCATTCATTCCTGAATTTCAATTGGACAAAAATGGCTACATGCATTATTAGTATAGCAAAAAGTCTCACAAGAGTTTTTCAAAGGACGTGTTTTGTGCGATAGGGTATTGCGTGCATTAGTAGTGTATATGGGTTTTAGGGTTTAGGGTTTCAGAGTGTCCTCTCATTTGGTTGATGGGTAGCTTCATTTCCCAATCTAATGTGGGTCCAAAAATCCAGGTGGGTGATCCAATTCTCAAGTTTCCAACTTTCTATACCCCATCTTCTATCCACCAACCTCACTTTACCAAGTGTGAGTGTGAGGGACCAGAGCATACTTTTTTTTACTGGCGAAACTGTGGTCAAAAAGAGAAATAAAAATTAAAAAAAATTATCTGATGCAATTTTGGACATTTTTGATTGTCAGAATTTAAATTTAAAAAAATCAAGAAAATTTGTCAGATTTCTATACATGGTTCAAGTAGGTAGCCAAAAATAAAAAAGGATTTTTAAAATTTTAAAACTTTCATATGTTGTTTTAGCCAAAATTGGCTAAATCTTCATACAGATGATCTCCACTTTGGCTAAATCATTGTACAGATGATCATCACCACTTTGGCTAAATCTTCCTATGGATGATTGCCATTTTGAATACATCACAAAATTGACCCAAAAAACAAAACACTGGACCAGAGGATGGGACTTGTGCATTGATCTTCTTTGAAGATCAATGCACAAGTCCCATCCTCTGGTCCTCTGTCCTCAGTGCTCACCCTCAAACTCCATAACTAGTTATGGGACTTTGGGGGAAGTGAGGAGCTGAAAGGACCCCACTAAGGTACTATTTTTTTTTCTAGTTTTTTGGGGGGTGCATTTGAAAGTCAAGAATCTTTGTGTGGGGACCAATTCAATGGACTGAAACAAACCAGCAAAAAACACACAAAATAAATACCATAAATGATATTAAATAAATTTATATATCACAATTATAAAGCTTCCACAGCTTCTAATATTCCATTGTATAAAATCTATATCACACTTTATAATTCTCTTCATTGCATGTGCATTTTTTGCCACAATTACCAAGCCAAACATCACATGTGACAAGTGATCCGAGGGGGAGATGATTCAAGATGGAAAGAGAGAGATAACCTACTTGAATGAAAATAATTTGGGTTTAAACAAATAATGAATAACCTATGTGGATGAAATCTGGATTCATAAGAGAGAGGTGAAGAATGCCAATAATGAATGCCTCACACAGCTTTTCAACTTTGGTCATCACCACTTTGGCTAAAATCTTCCTATGGATGATTACCATTTTGGAGTCCTTGCTGCTGTGGGCACATGGGTGTTGTTCTCATGTGTGTACTCCAGAGCCCACTCTTTGATCCAATGCCCCATGTAGCTAAATGACAAAGAATTGGATTGTGCACTTTGTTTTGTAGCCAATTCTTGAATGGGTACAAAGCCAACTTAACTTCTTATATGGGTTCAAGTGCCCCATTGGAGTAGGCTAGCTCCAGAAATAATGGAATGAAGTAAAATGAAACAAGAGAAAGGGAAACAAAGGGGACAGAAAAGAAAACAAGGGGTGTGTCACACTCTGGCCTATCCATTCGCATTAAAACATATCTTAAGGCAAAAGAAGAATTATGGAAATTCAAATATTTCACCATGCAAAAATACAATCTTCAAAAATCCCTCTAAAAGAAACCAAAATTGTTCAAGACATTATAACTCTATAACTAATCTCAAGTTTCAGCACAAGCCGAAATATCATTGTTCACAAACCCTCATATAAAAATAGACCTATTATTACCTAGGGGCCAAAATCCCTTAAGCTACTATACTCTATATTGAATCTAAACACAACATCCTTGCCTTGGTAGGCAAGGCCAATAAGTTTGTTGGTTGGCTCATTCAGATTGCAGCAACAATGGTCGCCCAGATTAACATAGGAAATTTGTGTCATATTTTAGCCATTGAGAAAATTTTCACAATTGGCTATCATCAAAGTAGCCAAAAAAGATGAAAATAAAAGAAGCATGTATGTGTTAACACTCACACAAAAACCATAACCAGTGGGTATGCAAAAAATCAAATACCCACCCAACACCAGTCTTATACCCTATTAGAAGTGGGGTTCAATGTACTTGACAATAAGAAGAAGATAAAAGCCACTGAGAGCACCTCTGCTCATGCTCACTATGTGGCCCTCTAACAATATTTCTCACATCCAAGATTAGTTATTTGCTTCTTCCCAACCTCACGCATAAAACTCAGACTTGGACTCCAAAAGGTGAGAGACCACTGAATAGCAGCTCATCTGGAGCAATCAAACTATCTAGCCAATCGACAGCACGTGTTAGGATTTGCTGTGCCATTTGCCAGCCTCAGCATCCTGTGCAAGAATGCTGGGTCAAAACCATTCTGCTGAGCCAAACCCGCATGTTTTGACTTTTCTTCATCCAAAATTTGTTGTCAAATGCACTGGTGGAGTTGCTCTTAGGAAATACATATGATAATCAAATTTTCCTTGAAACTTGTAATACAACAATCTCTGCCAAATTGTAAGAGAAGATTGAGGGAGCTTGCAGGTCTCCTTGACATTTGTGACTCATGGCCCGCTGCTGCATCATGTAAAGCCAAAAAAACTTTTAACTGGGTTGGTGCTGGGTCAGATGTAACTTTAATGAGCCTTAGAGTTAGGCACACATTTTGACAAAAACAAGTTCTATCACCTAAGAACTACTGACTTGCACAGATTTTGACAAAAGCAAGTTCTATCTGCTTGAGAATTACTGACTTGCGGGTCACACTTCAAAAATCCAGCAGAGCACCAAATGTATCTTCAACAATGTCACAATTTTCATATGTGGGGGGCGGCTGGTAGACAGCTTAACTTGTGCAGAAGATATGTCTCCACAACTATCAGATCTGTATGGAGACACAAGTACTGGATGTATGTAGAAAACATGTGGAGTTGCAGACCCAAGAAAAAAAACGCTGGTAAATAAGTTAATCATGGTGTAATGGAAAGAAACCCATCCATCACAACACTGTCAGAAAACACAGCAGTGGGTGTGTCTAGCATCTATTGCATTTTTGAGGCAAACTTACTTACATGGGTCCTATCTCCTCATTCATTTTCTTAGTCACAACTCACTCCATTCCTGTCCCCAAAAGTCTAATACCTGAAAAAATACATCTCTCTTTCTAATGTTTGATGCTGCTTTGTTTGCAAAGGATTTAAGTAAACTGCCCAAACACCCATCTTTGTACTTGAGGATTGTTGCAAAGAGGAGTTTCTTCATCCTCACCGATTGCCACCTCCTCAAGAGTTGCATCAGATGATTTCAGCTTGTTTTGAGAGCCCTTAATAACTGCCACAAATTTCAACCCGAGAAATGAGATCATTAGAGTTGTTGACAAAGAAAAGGCATGGTGTTCAATCAAGCAGCAAATTTCTCGACCTGAAATGCTGCATTTCTTTCATCAAGGCATGCAGGCAGGCACATCTAGAACATAACTGAAAACTTGGGTCCATGGGTATCTTACCTCACATATTCCAGAAACTTCTCACCTGTATTTGTCAAACGCTGGAGACAGATGCATTGAACTTCCTTCCAAAGGATCTTGCAGTGAAAGCTTAAAGATCAGCAGCAGCAACCATGTGACCAGTTCATGCTGTGTTCAACATTGTCTCTCTGAGCCAATTTCTTGGTACTCGTACTTCAGCCCATCCTGAGATTACATAAAAGTGATGCACTTGCAATGCCAAGAAAGCAAATTGTGTTCTGGATTCTCCTTTTGGGGAAAAAATCAGATTTATGCACACTGATTTTTCCTTTCATGTGATACACAAATGGCAGGTTTGTGCAGACTCAGGAAGTGGTCAGGCAGGCGTAGTACCACCACTTTAGTGCCACTGTCAAACTCCAGACCAGTCTTTGCCTGTTTTGACACACTAGGTATATGAGATTGCTCCTCTGAATAATGGGTTCTGTTCAGAAAGAATTGGAACCCTAAGAGATGTGCATCCTAGCACAATTGAAACAGGTATCTAGATCATGAAGATCATGCACAGGTGCAGCTGGAAAGTTGGAAAACCTCAACAACATGACAATGCAACAGTGGCCTAACCTGAATGAGAACACAATGTTCAAACTAGTTCTGAGGATGTGATAGAATAGCTAAGCACACACAAGCTGGAGATGATGAGTTTATGTGATTTTTACATACCAAGAGGATCAGCTGGTCAGCTGTTGTAAATTTCCTAGTGTGGCATCGAGCAAGAGAAAAAGGGCATATACTTAAAAGCTTTAGCTTAAACCAAGGGGAGTTCTCACCATTGCAACATAGGATTGCTAGCTATAGCAACGAATCCTCACAGTTGGGGAGAAACTTGAAGAAGCTGACATTTGCACTCTGACAAATAAAAGGGGTTCTTTCCAAAGCCTCTTGTACTGCAACCGACAGCCACAGACAGGCATGAAGAAAAACAACCATACTTGAATGATGTGTCTGTCATTTTTCCTGCAGTGGAGTTGAGAAATACAACATAAAAAATGCTAATAGATTCAGTCTCCAGCATTGACGACACATTACCTATCCATTGGAAATCTGCACAAGTCCTAGGTTTGTTACAGTCCAAATCTGTGCCACAAATAAAGCTCTCACACTGCACTCAAGTTTTAACTTGGCAAACACATGAGAAAACTTGAGATTTGTTTTTTCTCGCAGATCCTTCTCCATACATTTGTTTCCAAACATTCCAATTCACATGATTCTATGCTGCTGTTTTATAGAGCAAAAGTCAACTGTCCTTTGCAATGGGGGTTTGTGATAGCAGTGCCTTATCTCTGGGCAGCACCCATCTCTTGCAATCCCCATTTTTATTGGCAGCCTGGTTGAATCGACTTGAACATTTCTTGCACACCAACAACTACTCTTCAGCAACACCACAGTTGCAAAACCCCTTCATGTACCCTTCTGGTGGTATACATACTATACAGAGCTTGCATTAGGATTTCTGACTTTCTGCATCACAGAACTGCATGCCAAACCTCTTTCACAACTTCCTGATGGGAGCTGATGATGGTGAGAGAGAGGGAGCTGCAAGCAGTTCCCTTGTTTGTTTCCTTGCAGGTCCCTCCCACCATCACCCCACAATACATGCAAATGCCCCTCTAATGATAGTAGCATGGTGGAAGTCCCTTCAAATCAAAAACCTCATGAGCAGAATGCAGCAGCACTGAATGCAGCAATTCTCCATACAACCTTATGATCAGAATGCAGCACTGAATGCGGGCAGCACTTCTCCATAGAACTTCTAGGGTACAGGGTTTAAAGAGAAGCTAGGGTTTAGTGTTAGAGCCAATTGGAATACAGGAACTGGGGTAGCAGAGGAGAGGAAGGAGAAGACGGAGGGTAAAACAGGTACAAAACGAGCAACAAGTGTGAAATGCTCAAGTTTGCGAGAGCTTCCTCTGTGATTGAAATCCTTGAGAGATTCTTTGGCAGACGAGAGGTGGTGCTGGTGGCGGAAGCTGCTTCTTGTTGATGGTCAGAGAACAGCAACAAGATGGTGGTGGTGGTGGAAGAAGAAGAGCAAGTGAAGAGGAAACCATGCAGAAGAGCAGCACCACATGTGGTTGTTTTCCCATTTCCTCTACAAGGCCATATCCGACCCTTTGTGCATTTCTCCAAGAGATTGGCAGCTGAGTACGACGTTGCCATCACTTTCATCACCACCACTCCACACCTTGAAAGCACACGACGGGAGCTGCTGCTGCAGCTGGAAGAAAAAAAAGATGAGCAAGAAGAAGGAGAAGAAGAGAGATTCAAAGCCATCTACAAGACCAGCAACAACAACATTCAACTGGCTTGTTTCCATCTGCCTGCAGAGTATGCGGAGGTGACAAGTGACAATTTCTTGGATCTAGCACAATCTGTACACAATCTGCAAGACTCTTTTGCAAAGCTCATGAAGAAATTGATGATGGGTTCTTCATCATCCGCTTGTACCATTGCTCCTTCTTCTGCAATATCTTCTTCTACTTCTTCTTCACATACTGAGAGTTTTCAGCCTCCTGTGTGCATCATCTCCGACATGTTTCTCGGCTGGACCCAGGTATGTCCCTACAGGAAAAAACTGCCATTTCTCTCTTTCGCATCTTCTCCAAATGTCTTTGTTTGTTTGCTTTTGTTTTGTGAGATGAAAGACCAGACTCAGAATTCCTATCTCACAACTCCCTGAGCTGCAACCAGATAGAGTCCAGCTCCTCCTGATGGGTCAGGCAAATCGAACAAGATGCAAATGCCATTCTATCTGCTTCCTCTTTTGCTCTCTACATGGTGTTGTTTGTGAAGACTGTGAACCCATCTGGTGAGGACAAAGAGAATCGAGGCTCAAACGACCAATTCAGACTCCCTGTGCTGCTGCAACCAGATAGATTTCAGTTCCTGATGAGTTTCTTATGGGTCAGGCAAGTCCAACAAGATGCAAATGCCATTCTATCTACTTTGTCTTTTGCTCTCTGCCACATGTGCTGTTTGTGAAGACAATGAACCTGTCAGGTGAGGAGAGAGAAAATTGAGGTGAAAGACCAACAATAACTGAGAACTTCCAAATTTGCTGCAACACCCACATAGGGAGAGATCTAGCGCCTGATCTGAATTCAGCAATTAGTTCAGCAAGATGAAAATTGCATTTCGATTTGCTTTTGGTCTCCACATGTGCTGTTTGCGAATAAGACTTAAGAAACTGAGATTCTTCTTAAGGTGAGAAAAAGAGAATTGAGGTGAATGACCACCTGACTCCAGAACACCTGCTGTATGCTGCAATAAGATAGAGAGAGATCCCCATCTCCTGATGAATGAGACACTTTACATTGTTGTAGAAAAGAGGCTACTTCCTAATCAAGCAAGCTTCAGCTAGTGTCAGAGCTTTGTTTTGGAAAACTTTCCACAAATATGATTATTTCTCTGTCATTCAAATGAGTATTAGGCTGATTAGTACTAGATTAACTCAGATTGACATGCTGTAATATGAAATGATTGTTGTCATTTCCTTTTGGATTCCAAGCATGGAGTAGTAGGCTACTAAACTGTAGTAATAATGCTTGGGCTTTCGGGGATGATGATGCCAGGATACAGCTGATGAATTCAAGGTGGCCAATTATTGTCTTTCTTCGTCCCCGACACATTTCATTTCTTTGCTGTGTAGACTCCCTGAATTGAATGCCCAAGGCCGCATTCCTGCACGAGCCAATGGACAGCCTTACACCATTCCTGGCTTTCCTCCCATTGCACCCATTGATTTGCCTCGGACTTTACAAGGAGATCAAAAGAAATCGGAGTTCCTTGTTTATCATGGAGCGTGCTTGTGGAGAGCTACAGGATTTCTTGTGAATAGTGTGTATGAGCTCGAAGCTAGCATCATTGAAGGTTTACAAGATATGCTTCAGACTGGATGCCAAGTAAATTGGGTGCGTTCCAGCACCAGTATAGCACCTTGTGGGTGGCAATTTTGCTTGACAAATTGGATGTTGTTTTTGGGCTGCAAACTACCATGCCAGTGTCCCACTTTCATATTCATATGAGATTTTCATAATACATTTTTGTGGAGGTAGTCAAATCTCGTAAATTGCACTTTGCCAAAACTTGGTTACCACTTACATACATTTATGCTTGATGACCATTCTGGTTCTTTGACAATCACATCTGATTGTTGTTGCTTATGGATGGGGGTTGCTATTGTAGGTGCCAAGAGTATTGACAATTGGGCCTCTTCTCAAAGGCATTGGTGAAGGTGATCGAGCTTTACAAGAAAATCTACAAGTTGAACAAGGAGACAATGAGTGCTTGAAATGGTTATCCAAACAATCAACAGAAGTCTTGTATGTTTGCTTTGGAACAATAACAATGCATGGCAAGGAACAAATGTGTGAGCTTGCTCTAGGACTTGAAGCGAGTGGGGTGCACTTCCTTTGGGTTGTTAGGACCCCAGAAGGTGAGAAGTCAGTTGTTGCAACCCTCCTACCCAAGGGTTTCTTGGAGAGGACGAAAGAGAGAGGCTTGGTGTATTTTTCTTGGGCCCCACAACTCCAAATCCTTGCACATCCTATGGTCAAAGGATTTCTAACACATTGTGGATGGAATTCAATTATGGAAAGCATTGCAATGGGAGTGCCAATGATTGGGTGGCCAAATGACTCTGAGCAGATGATGAATTGCCAACTATGTGTTGACCTCTTGAAGATTGCAGTTGCAGTTAAGAAGTCAGGTGAGTTTGAGGAGGTTGTTGGACGAATGGAAGTTGAGAGAGTTGTTCGACTTTTTACAAAAGACCAAATTTGTGGTGTCTTGAAGCCTAAAGTTGAGGAACTTCGTGTGTTGATGAAAGGGGTGCAACTTGGACCTCAAGGATCTTCAAGGAAAAACTTGGATCTTTTTGTCAACCTTCTCAATTCCATGACTTTGAACAACTCATGAACTAACTACTCACAAGCTACAAATTTATATTGGTACGTGTATTAAGGATTGTAGTAATTATTATCAAGATGCATTTGTTTTGGAGACAAACATTGGATGTGTTATTGAGAAATAAGTTTCTTTACTTCTTTGAGAATTCATGTTGTCACATTTGTCATCCAAATGTTAATTAAAACGTAGTTAAGATTGGATGTGTTATCGAGAAATAAGTTTCTTTACTACTTTGAGAATTCATGTTGTCACATTTGTCATCCAAATGTTGAACAAATTTAGTTAGACATTTTGTAGGAAATCATTTGTGATTGTGATCTCAACGACAACAAATGTGAATTGAGCAAATTGCATGGATACCAAGCCATGATAGTGCATTTGAACAAGGTTGGTATTTGGTTGTTGAAATTGATGTTGTGGACCAAGAAAAAGCCTTTGATTATCTTTTTTATTTGGGAACTATAATACAAACATGACTTAATACAAATGGTATGCGGATGGCAAATGTATTTATTGTAATAGCCATTACCCACCTTTCTTTTTGAGATTGGACCTTGTTTGGTTTGTTTTGTAAGATTATGTTCATAGTTGGCCGCATTGTTTAGAACATGGTTCATACAAAGATGTTGAAGATGAAGGTGGTGACAAGGTGGAGAAACCTGGAAGAAGGGTGGACATACAAAGAACAAATACTACCAATCATGAGAAAAATGGATGAGGATGCATGAGTAAGGTATGAAACAACCGAATAGCAAATCACATTTGATTCTTCTTGTTCAACCTTGACTCCCATTGCTTCATGTGCATCCTTGTTTGTGACTTTAAAACAATCTTTTGGTTGGTCATCAACCGTCCTAATCCATTAAGTTCAATTTGGATTGCTTATGAAATCAAGACTTTGGTGTATCCATGTAGTTGCAATGAGTTTTGAAAAATAGATCAAAATGTGTGAGAATGGGCATTACGAAAGACATACCTTTTGACATTCAATTAAAATCTGGAAATTTAGAGGATTTTATTATAGTGGCAAATTTCGACAAGAATTTGCACACCTGTGATCTTATCTGATACAAAAGAATAAAACTAAAAATAAAAGTAAGATTGAACTCAAATTAATTTATATTCAATTTCAATTGTTATTGCTTGTATTGACATAATAAACATAGCAAACATTGTCACAACATGTATTGACATATTTGGAAAGATTATGCATATTGAAACAATCTTACGTAAAGAGTCCCACCATATGAACATCTTAGGCTATAGCCTAGTACTTGGATGGTCACCAATAGTCCTCAAATATTAAACACAATGGACTCACTACACATGGATGTTGAATACATGGCTTGCACGTTTGCTATTTGATGAACTTTTTGATAATTCTAAGAAAGTAATGACAATCATGTTGAAAGGCAAGCAAATTCTCAAACACCCAAGCAAAACAAGGAAAAGGAAAGGATAAAGGTGACACTTTTGGAACACACATTTTCATGTTTCTTTTTAAACAATACATGGGTGAAAACTTATCCACATAGTTATGAAGAAGGTGAAAAAAAATAAAGAAATGGTGTAAACAAAATTGGAAAAAGTCAATTGAAACCATCGTGCTATGAAGGATAGTTGTTTGTTTTGTTTGCCTTGTCATGTTAAGATCTCCCCAACCGTGAGGTCCCTAACTATGTTCTAGTACTATTGGAAAGTCCTCAATGAGTAAGGGTTCATGGAGGTGATTTTATAATATTTAGACTTGGAATGTAAGAGGGGGCAGTCACTTCCATCTTTTTTTCAAACTACATGCAAAAAATATAGGACTAAAATGTGTTTTTTTCAAAAGTAACATTCTAAATACATTTCAAAATAAAACTACATACTATAAACATTAGATACCACATTTTAATAATTATAAAGTTATAAATATAATTTATATTTTTCTTTTTGAAGATTAATAATAGGGGCCAAGAATGTGAGAAACACATGTTAGGCACATGTCATTTGGATTATGGTCAATTTGAAGTGGAGGTTTCATAAAAAGGTGGGTTGTACTTGAATGATGAAGATAAATTTGGAATCGAAGGAAATTTTCAAAATGTTTACACCTTGAATGGTATTGATGTTGAAGCTTTGAATGAGTTTGCTTCAAATTATATATATATATATATATATATATATATATATATATATATATATTTTTTTTTTTTTTATAAAAAAAAAAAATTAATTTTAATCATATATTTAAATAAAAAATTTACATACCATTATATTTTTTAAAATATAATATTTACAATTTTGTTAAAAT
>Ga0116227_10008285_pt1 | contig 19717 bp, 14 predicted proteins | sample S1TSphgellanicum_FD_89693 | JGI IMG/M metagenome (GOLD analysis project Ga0116227, IMG submission 89693) | Host-associated microbial communities from peat moss isolated from Minnesota, USA - S1T2_Fb - Sphagnum magellanicum MG | ecosystem: Host-associated > Plants > Peat moss > Unclassified... | reverse complement strand
TGAAGGGAAGATGCACACTTTTGTGGCAGATGACAGGACCCACTTGCAGGTAGAACAGATATATGCTGAGCTAGAAACATTGAGTGTGCAGATGAAAGAGGCAGGTTATGTGCCAGACACTCGTTTTGTTGTGCATGACTTGGATGAACAGCAGAAGGAACGAGCTGTTTGCTACCACAGTGAAAAGCTGGCCATTGCATATGGTATCATCAGTACAGCTCCAGGGTCACAGATCCGCATCTTCAAGAACCTTCGCATATGCTCTGACTGCCACACAGCCACCAAGTTCATTTCAAAGATTACTGGCCGAGAAATTGTAGCAAGAGATGGGAATCGCTTTCATCACTTCAACAATGGAGAGTGTTCTTGTGGTGGGTATTGGTGATGACTGATTGAAGTGTAGATCAGAGGAACTCTCTTCCCTTAGGAGCAAGAAATTGTTCATTTTTTTTCAGTCACAATACTCTGGCCAGTTTACATGCCATTATATCAAGCATGTGTTGATGGAGCAGTGTGGCCAATTTCTCCTATCTATAGTATTGCTGCAGCTAAATGCTGTGATGTGACATAGCAACCTGGAATGTTAAGCACTCTAAACACCAACTTCAGTCCTTGAAAAGGATTGCATCCAAGTTTAGAGGTTCCAGTGATTCTGTTAGGAATGTGCCCAACCCAAATGGTGTCGGGACTACTGTGCAAGCCAGCTGAACTTTTGCTCATTGCATTAGTGAGGAATGGCAGCTACTGTTGAGAAATTCTTATGATTCTCTAGTTTTTGTTGGGGGTGAAGAGAGAACAAATATGAGAGAAAATGTCTTTCTGTTGAAAGAAATCATCAGGTCACTGTCAATGGAAGCAACAGACTACAGACTTTTGGTTCATGAAGATGGAGCGTTTGGTGTTTCAAGCATTGCAGAAGAAAGTAGATGTTCAAAGCATGTACTTGTGATGGATGCAAGAACTCTGGGGCCAAGAGGTAGTCATTTCTTGGACATGTTGTCAAGGTCATCATCATGTCCATCGCCTCATGAAACATTTGTGGCAATTTTGAGTTTGTCTACTTTTATGGCAATTTTATGTAAGAACGAGGTTGTTTTTTCTAACAGTCAACTGGGTGCTGCACAGGGGAAGGGCAGGTCCATAGGGACTGGGGCGTCATGTTGTTCTCTGGCACAGGAACTAAGGCAGTAACTCAAGTTCTCATGCTATAGAACAACACGGCACTGGATGGGACTTGCCCTTTGCCCAACATAAGAAACAGATATCAATTGAACCTGCCAACCTGATGGCAGGTTACAAATCTCTTAGGTGCCTTGGTAGCTAGGGATGAAGATTATGCTCTGTAAGGGAAAATTTAGTTCAGGGTTTGTGTGAGTTGGAACTTGTGCGCTCTGACATTCTCTTCGGTGTAACACAAATGGGCAAAGTATTGGAGAAAAGTCTATCTTTAGACCAACCTCTTGAGGAGGTACTGGAATTTCTGGAAGGGTCTGAAGTTGAACCATGTCACCTGGATTATGAGAACAATGAAGTGCCAAACCAGCAGGAGAATCTTACGAAATGTGTAAAGATATGAGAGCCTAATATGAACTTTACAAAGCAATCTGTAAGCCAGTGTGCGATATTACACTATATAATTGTTCCTGCAAATATTCCAAGCAAAATTCCATACTTTTGACCTTAAACAAGATAAGCGTCTTAAATGTGGCCAGTGGTACCAGAATCAAGGTTTTCTTTCCAATTGTGTGATATCAAAATTTTGGCAAATTTTTTTCAAAAAACTAGTTGAATTTACACTATGAAAACAAAAAAATTCTCTTTTTTGGGTTAAGAAAACAACAAAATTTTCCATGAAACAAATAGAAGAACTCTGACCACAATATCACCACATCAACATTCAAACATAGTGTGTGTGTAATATGCCTTTCTATGATATGTCATCCCATGTCATTTTTTACAATTTAAAAGAGTTGCCCTAGAATTCATAATAACCTACACTCTTGAGGTGATACAAAGACATAACTTACAAATGCTAAGGTTCAAGAGCAATGCCATAACCCTCTTATCCTTGGATGAAAAGTCTTGTAATTAGCTTGTAGATGGGAATATTCAAGGTCGGCCATCCTATAGCCGTACTACAACAATGTGAATTAGATCACTGAGACTAATTGAGTATGGATTATTGACAAATGAAAAAATTAACACTTGCAAAGGTGTGTGGATCATGTATTACTAACTGATTACAATAGTAGCCTAATACATTCTCTGTCCTAGATTCCAAAGTGTCTCTTAATCATTCTACCAAATCAACTCATGTGAATGGATCTGAAGTGCAAATACTATCTATCTCATCTAGCATGTATGAGCATCCACTTGTTGGTCACTAAACACGATAATGAAAAAACAACGTGGAGATAAATACTTAAACAATTTGTTGAAGTTGGAAGTACAAAACAAGTTAGATCCTAAATCAATGGAGAAAACACAACTAGGGATGGGTGAAAGTCATTTCTTGACGGACAAAGTTACTTTTCATAGCTACTCTCTAATGGTTTGCATGGAGATTGAAGTAAAGGATTTCCTTAGCCCACATGCAAGTCATGTCATTGCTTCTTTTCCAACTTACCTAGGCACTTAAAATAAATTTTCTGAAGTTGGCATGACCTAGCACCATCATGTTGAGTTGGTGCAGGGCTCTGAAAGGATCCCCTTGCATGCTAGTGGTGGGGTTTGAATGGCTAGGGATATCATCTGTGTGTCTCATAAAAATGTGCAGGTTTCAATCTACAACACCAAAACATCATCAATTCTTAATATGAAAATTTCCTATTCTACCATCTTTGAGCATTTTTAGCAAATTCTTCTTCATGAGTACTGATGGGGAGTTGGAATAATACTATTCCACAAAAAAACAAACATGACAACCTACAATATCATAAGAATTGAAACAATGATGAAGGTGAATTCCAATTATTCTAGATGTTCCACCTCTACCAATACTATTTGGACTAGTTCCCACAAAAGCTTAAGCCAAGTCCTATCAAATTGTTCCTCCATTTGGCTTCTTGCCAATTCACATCCTTGCAAGTTAATAGTGATCAAAGTTAGGCCACCGAAATTGTTTTGGAGGCCATCTTTAACCTCTTTGTAACACAACAACTCTACCACGCTTATCTAACTTGTTCTTCCATTGAAATTGTGCTCAAATGATTGTGTCCCTTCTTAGAATCTGCACTGAAACAAAACATCTCAATAACATCCTTACCTCTAGTCCTTTTGTTATCCTCAAGTAATTACAGAGATTGATGCATAGGTTATTTAACACATGTTGGTTCCAATGATATCAATATTGGACGGTTATTTCTCACCTTTGAAGGAATTGAGTATGCATAGAAATTGATTCTAAAGGAGGGAGCTTGATAGGGCTAACCCATTGAACCACTCCATTTGTGCTGCCTCCATGTGTGCATTTTGTAAAGCTTACATCAATTCCTCCATCTATAGAGAACAATAAGTAATTGAATTCATCCCACAACAATATGCATGATGAAGCATCAAAAAAGCTTGGGGAGAAGGATGAAATTACCTACAATTTCATTGAACCAAATACTTTACTTACAACCCATAAAATTTCATGAACATCAGAATATTCATCACAATATCCACATGAAACTGTGTATTGTAATCAATGCAAGAAAAAGGTACCTATATGTAAAACTTGAGCCGAAACATGAACATGGCTCCTAATCACACAAATGACTAGCAACCAATGTTGTAATGCAAAGAAATAGGCTTGTTATGTTTGGATTGCATGAAAAAGTGCCTCATGGTGTGTAGTAATCAATTGTGCAACCTCTTGATCAACCTCCCAACAATGTGCTTGAGTTGGTTCAAGCATTATAATTAAAGGTACCCCGGTAATTATTATTGCAAAGGTAAAAAACAAGGCTTAAACAGGGCTAGGTAGTTGTTTAATGGCCTAGACTTCTAACAAAAATCTTGATCTAAGGGCATGAAGGATTCGTCTATCTTGATCAAACCATTGAATTGACTCTTGTGCAACTTCAATAACTAGGGCTTACACTTCACATACCCTTCATGCTTTCTCTATTATTGAGGTCCTGTTCACAACCTTGATTATTGTCGCATTCTCCCTTTTGGCAACTATTGATTAGCTCTAATTTGTTCGAACAAATGCCAAAGTAGCTTTCTCGTGCTTGTCCTACACATTTTTCAAGGTCTACAATAAACTTTAAACAAGTCAACATACAAAATAAAACAATGAAATTATATCTTCATCACCTACTACAGTTACTTTACTTTTGTTGTGTGCAAAATATTCCCCTCCCTCTTTGGTAGTTTTCTGAAAGTAATGAGAAGTCAAACAATTGAAGGCATGCTTGGAAGAAGGCATGGACACTAACAATAACACTAGTGGATTCCCTAGCCTTCAGATATGGAGCCAAAAGTTGGTGTCCATTTCTAATGCAAATGTCCAAAACATGCAGCTGGTTATCCCCATTTCCCACCCCTACATGGATTTGTAAGTGTGTATTGAGATCTTAAGAATTACAGGAAGGTGCAAACAAGTAAGAAAATTTGCAAAATGGGTTGTGTTTGTTTCAGAATTTATCAAGGATGAGAAGCTGTGACATCTGGGTGGGCGGGAAATTGCAAGCAGTAAAGCAAGTGGCAAGTTATTTGATGGAGCTTGAGCTTACATACTACAATTTCACAGGAACTTGAATATTCTTTCTATGAGGAGGTAAACATTGTCAAAGGTTTCATGTGCAATTTTCTTTCGATGATATTAGATGCTTAGTTCAAGTGAGTACATACATGATTCCTTGGTTTTAGTTCAAGCCAAAGGTCAAGCTTAGTGGTAGCTTATGCACAAACAATTGATGCATGAAGTACTTATACTATAGCAATTTGCTACATCAGCTCCTTACATTCCAAGTTCATATCCATCTACGAATTCTTTTACAACTTCCAATCCAACAACTTATGGTCAAGGTTTTAGTTTTAGCTCTTTTAATAGTCAAGCATTTTCATGCTATGGAGACTCTTTAACTTATGGACATCACTAGCAGCAATAACATGTTGCACCTTACTTATATAAATATACTTATAATTTGGATACATTTTGTTTATAACATGTAATGATAAAGGGCATTGATATACATAAAGGGCACACAAAATGGCATAAGGAAAAAACTTTATTGTTCCCTAGGTCAAAAAAACACCTAGGGCATTTACATTTTTCCTTTCAATGTTTGTTTAAGAAAAAAATTCTAATAGGGAAAATTTATAACTTTTCCAAATAACACACACAAAAGGCATTGGGAAAAACATTATTTTCCCCTAGGTGAAAAATACACAAGGGATATTTACATTTCGCCTTTGGTGGTTTGTTGTAAGAAATATTTATAACATGGATAATTCATAGCTCTCCCACAATGCACACACATGAGGCATAGGGGAAAACTTTATTTTCCCCTAGGTGAAAAAGAAACAAGAGGTATTGACATTTTCCCTTTGAAATTTGTTCTAAGAAGTATTTTTAATAAGGATAATTCAAAGATCTCCCACATTGCACATAGGGAGTTGTAGGAAGAATTCTTGTTTTATTTTGTGTTGTATAAAAAATTGAAAAAATCAATGAAGCAAAATAATACAAAATTGGCATGAACTAAATGTAAGGGAAAACTATATGAAATTGGCAAGAAATAAAAATGAGGGAAAACAATGCAAAATTAACATGGATGCAATGTACAAACCAAATATCATGTAAATGCATGAAATTGTTCATCTACTAATGGTACACAACTTTTGTGCAATTTTAGCCTTCCACCACCATGGCACGGAAATTACATGTTTTTAGTCATGCATAGTAATTGTGTGTTAGGTGTATTTTTTTCAAAAACATTAGTCTCGTGCATCATTAATATTGACATGTTGAATGTAGTAATAGTGTTGCAATAACATTTTCAATGCAATGGATGCAACATATCAACATTGTGAGACGATAATTGTGCATCTTCTATTGGCAAATCATGGCATAGGAACTTTGTGATGAATACTAAAATTGCATTTCTTTAACTACAACCATATATCTCTTATAGTGATGTTGGATGTCAATGTGTTTTGTTTTGTTGTGATGAATAAGATTCTTCATTGGTACTTGGTTATCAATGTGTATCACAATAGATTCATTTTGAGTGAATCCTAGTTTTCAATAAATTTCATAACCACATTGTTTTTTTAGTGGCTTTACTAATTGCCATATACTTAGTTTTAGTTGTAGATAATGCCATTATAGGTTGTTGTCTATTGTTCCAAACTACTATTGCATTGTCCAAAAAAAAGACGACATATCCAATAGTCAATTTTCTTTCATCCAAATTTTCACCCTAGTTTGAATCATAGTAAGTTGTAAATGTCATTTCATCATCCTTTCCCATTCTTTTAAATTGAAGCTAATAGTCATGCATACCTTGCAAATATTTCATGATCCATTTTATAGCTCTCAAGTGCACATACCTTGGATCCCACACAAATTGGTTTAAAATTCCTATTGTAATCACAATCTTTAACCTAGTAGTAATCATAACACACATGATACACCCGACAATTGCCTTGTATGGTACCTTTTCCATTTTAACAATTAAAAAAATAAATTTGGAGCTTATTCCTTGCTAAGTTGGACATGGATGTCAAGATGCATCTTCAATGATTTTTACTTTTCAATTAGGAACCATTGGAATATTTTTAAACTTATGCATTTAACTTGACCAAAGCAAGTCATCTTCTTCATTTGATCTTTAATCACTTGAATGCCCAAGGAAAAATCAAGTAATTACATTTAAAATTATAATTTCATTTATATTCTTACTAAAATTTAATAATCATTTACATAGAGCACAAAGTAAACAATTGGTTGTTTTTATTCCACCTACACATAGATGTTGATGTTTGATTTACAGTATCTGAAGTCATTTTGTTATATAATACCATCAATCCTCTCATTCCATACTCATGATGCTTGCTTGAACCCATATATGATTTTCTATAATTTGCAAACAAGTTATTTACAATTAGGTTTTTCATATATTTATAGTTGGACGATGTAGACATTCTCCAGGGAGTATTGTTGTTTTTACATTGATTTAAGGAATTTCAAAATCCATCATAACATTTATCCCAAGCACCATTTAAATTGAAATATACCTTGCAATTGGTGCAAAGGTTTATTTGTTTGTTTGTTTAATCAATATAATTCCTACTTGTAGCAAAATGAGCTTGTTATGTTAAAACAAAAGTGGTGCTTTACAATTTATAGAATTAGCTTTTCATAATCTTTTGCACAACCTCCTCCTTCTAACTATTTCTTATTCCACATGTATCATCACTAAATTCAACATTGTACCCTTGGGATGTTGCCTTACTCATAGGAAAAATATTTTTTGTTAAACTAATAACATAAATGACATAACTTAATGTTGCAAAGCACATTCATAAATGCAAAGGAATTACAACAAAAATCAACAATATTTAGTACTAATGGATGTATGGATGAAAAAAATGTCAATATGATGTTACAATAGTAATTGCAAACTAGTAGCATTAGAGTTGTATAGTAGTTGTTCCTACATAGTTGCAACGAAGGTGCATGGCTTACATATGTATATGGTTCCACATATAGTGAATTGCGTCTACTGCAATTTGTCCAATCACATTGATGCCATAGAAATATGTTAAGTTGCAATGAAGTTGCAAATGATCATTGCAACTCAAAAACCTAATCACCTTATTTCTCATAGTGTTAGGTGGCTACTAAGTTCCAATTTGGAAAGCCTCCAACACAGGGACAATTAACATTATTTCGAAAAACAACTTTATAAACAACTTGACCACATAAACCTTGTTGCAAAAGGGTGCTTCTATTGTATATGATTTCTTTTCTTTTTTTTAAAACATGTAAGCATTGCAAACCATCCTTAATTAGATGGGGCATTAACAATGTGGGCCTTGTAATGCCAAACATGACATATAGTAATTAACATTAGGCTAATCAAAGAACTTATTGAAATGTGGAACATTGTTATTCCTATAGTTTTTTCCAATAGTTAGATCAACAAATTCAAAAGTTGACATGGATTCAAAACATTTTCATAGGGAGAATGACTCTACTAATTGTGGCATTTTTATGGCTATTATACCCAATATCCCATCCAAGATGTCTATAATATGGATGAAACAAATATTTTTTATTGTATGGCTCCATATATAATCATCACATAAAAATATATTTAATGATCAAATAAAGATAAAACATGGATAATAATTGCATTTTTGGCCAATGTTGATGGATCCCATCAACTAGAACCTCTTTGCATCGGCCATGTTCAAAAGTCACATTATTCAACAAAAAGTCCAATGATGATTTCAACTTCTTATACCAATGGAATAAGAAAGCATGTGTGGCCCCCATTATTAAATTCATATTGATTTTTCCTTTGTCCTTTGTGTTGAATTATCTCCCATATACATTTTTACTGGTGATGTTTCTTCAAATGAATAGTATTAATACATTCTATGAGAAGAGTGCATGGAGGCATTGGAATTCACATACCATGCTCCATTGTAAACATCAACAAAGTTGTAATAACAAAAGCCCAATTATGGTAAATCACAATATTTCCATGTTCATTTTTCTTTGCATCAAGTTTCTTATCAAGTTTTATACATTTTGCATCCTTTTTTATGTTTGTACAATCTTTAGCCCAACAACCTTTCTTCTTGCAATAATTACAAATGTTGTGCAATTTGTTTTTAGCACTCTTTTAAAACCTACATGCTTTTGATTTGTGTGAACAAGCATTATGCCATTTTAACTATGACTATCACCTCTTTCTCTTCTCATAAGTTCTTTGTTTAGTAGTCTAATTGTAACTATTTTCCATGTTACTTTTGTAGACTTGTAGGACTTTAACAATGTGATAAGTAGTTAATAACTATTAAGCAAGCTTGTGAGAAGCACCATCACCTTAACTTTAGCAAGTACAACATTTGCAATGGCATCAAGTTCTTCTGCCATATTGTTCAACTTGTTCACATGTTGTAAAGTTTCATTAATACTCATATGGTTGGAATAAAATCTTCTTGTTAAAAATAGTCAATTTTGTCAACACCTTGTCAAAACGTCACTTTGCAAGAGCCCATGCCTTTAGTAGTAGTCTTTTGATGAATAATCATCAATTGACTATCAAACAAACTTTGAGTAATCTAATTCAAAACGTGGTTCTTGCATTACACTTGTTGGTTACTAAACAAACACATAATGAAGAAACAATGTAAAGATAAATACTAAAACAATTTGCTCAAATAATAAAGATTAAACAAGTTAGATCCTTAATTAATGGAAAGCATAGTCAAAGGTGACTGAAAATCAACCCAGGAGTTGGGTTAAAATTATCTACTCACTAATTTAAACATCTACAAACCAATTTTTTTAGGAATCCAGTAATATCCAAGAATAATTAAAGGTTGATTGCATTTGAGTTATTATGATGCGTTCCCAAGTCACGGGGTGAAACCCACTTGAGGGTTTCACAAAGTCAAATTGCGGAAATTGTGACTTAGCAGCGCGCTCTCGGCTTTCAACTCTAAAAATGGGTAGAGGGTCGAGTTGGGAGCCCAAGGATTAGACTAGGAAGAGGGACTAGTTTAGCTCGTGTGAATCTGCATCCAAAAACCAACCACAAGAGGTTAGTTTAGCATTCGGGACACCCTTGGGTGTTGGGATTTGCCACGGGCACTTGGACACACAAGACTCACCACGGCCCAGACTTGGGAGTAAGCCACCACCTTACTCCCTATAGTATTCTCTGCAGCTCGCCACCGAGGCTACATCCAAATGACACATTTTGTTGGGACTCCCGAAATGGAGTCCTAAAACTATCCCGGCTGAACTCCCAAAACTTTGAACGGCCATAATTCCCAACTGTGGAGTCTGATTGCAACGAGGTTTAAACCAAAGTTGTAGCCCTCGTCGAGATCTTTTCAACGCCGTGTCGCACTCTCAATTCGGACGTTGAGAAGAGGTCGATTCCCGACTTTTAGTGGTCGGGAGTCAAACTGCCAGTTTGACTCCCGGTCCTTCTTTTGCCCATAACTTGGGCTGCAGATGTCCGAATGGCCAATGCGAGGCCATTTTCGATATCTACGTTTCAAGACCTTTCCAATGACATCAAGAACATCTCAATGCGAGGTGTTTTGGGCCTTGCTGTCGAGCTCTGAACATTCAGGAGTCCCGGAGGACTCCAAATCTCCAACTTTTCCAAGTGTTGGGCTTCACCCCCACACTTGGCCAAAGTGGGGTTGCAACATATTATTTGAACAATAGATGAACAAAAAAAAGTGTAACCCTCATTTGAATGGGTGAAAATTCATAACCTACATCTATTTAAATGAAATACATTATAAATAAAAGGAGAGGTTATGGATTATGAGTGATAAAAGGAGGACCAATCAAAAGCTTGAGAACCTTTGAATTGTAGGTTATCTAATGTGGAAAATTTGTTCATGTCAAGCTTTTGTGGGAAGATTGTAGGGTTGGGAGGTTCCTTTTTTTGACTTTGGGATTAATGGGTAAAACAAATGGCATGTGTATACATTTGATTGATAACTTTCAAAAATCAAATAATCAGATTTAATCAATAATCAATGGTTTTCAAAAATCATAGAACTAGTTTTTGACTTTAATTGGGGTTCTAAAAAAAAGAAAAACTAGGTCAAAGAGCCTGCCTTATATCCTTTATTCTTTGCTAATTATTTCATGAATCTTGTTGGTTCTTTGAAATTTCAAAAGCCCATCATCAAATATTTTTTCAACATGCAATATTTCAAAATTTTGGAACCAAAAGTTTTTTTTTATTATGAAAATTTCCAAAAACTTGAAAGCAAAGGTGCTTTGAATCTTTCTTTAAAAAAATAAAATTGAATTTGAATGTTGGTAACAAAATCAAAGAATTGCACAATAGTTGCTTGAGGCACAACTAGGAGGTCATTCTAAGGGTTGTTGTGGAAGCAAGCACACGATGGACAATCAAAAAACAAGTACAAAACACTCCTAACACTTTGGATGCTTTAAGGCATGCAAGCTTTCAATGTGAGCAAATGTCAAACTTGTTGAAAAGAAAATTATCGACTTTGAAGCTTGGTAAGATGATTCTTCAATCAAGCGACTTAAAAAAAAAATTGTCATAGAAGAATACTTTGCTCATTAGGACGATTGAAATTTTCTTGCTTATCAATACGAACATTGAAATTTTTAAATCACTTTTACTTAGGGTTGAAAAATGATGAACAATTTATGTGGTTCTTGTGTCTATGCTTTGCATTGAAGGGGATTGAAAAAGGGTTTACTTAGAAGGAAGAGCTCAAGGCATTTTTTGCAGAGTTGCATAAAATGGATAAATGTTGATAAAAATAAATAACCAAATCAAGATAATGTGTTATGTAACACATTATGTAACATTAACAAAATAAAATAACATTGCATCACTAAAAATAAAATCATTAGTACAAACCTTTGTTGACATCGTAACATAACATTCATTAAGTGTTAGATTTTGGGTTTAAGGTTTAAGATTTTCAGGGATAAGTGTTAGATTTTGTAATGCCATGGACAAACATGCTATGTTATGAGAAAAGCAACCAAAACCTAACAAACAAATCAATAAGCAACACAAAAAAAAACCAACAAGCAAAATGAAGAGAAAATTGACACTTTAAAAAAAAAACGACAACTTAATAAACAAAACAAAACAAAACATAATGAAAAGTTGAACAATTGCACAAATCAATAACCAACCCATAGATTTTTGCTAGATGCAAAAGCAAAAACTAACAAGCCAAGCAACAAATAACAAACAACAAAAAAACAAATAAATAACTAACAAAACAAATTAAAGTGTAAATAATCAATTAGTGTAATTATTTAATTTGAATAATCAATTAAAAGGTGCACCCATCAAGAGGAAATCTTTTTTTTAAAATGCAAATATATGCTTTTTATTACAAGCATTGGATCCTATATAAATTTACTAGCCCAAAGCTCCTAGGTCAACCTGCCACGTCATCAGTCCAGTCAAGACATTCCTGCCTACAGCAGCCCCAATCTCTGCCACATTAGCAGTCCAGCTCGTTCCTCCATCAGCCCCCAATCGCTGCCACGTCGTCCGTCAGTCAAGGTGGTTCCTACTTACGTCCTCGCCAATCGCTACCACGTCATCCTCAGTCCAGTCGTTCCCTAATAAGAACACGTGGCGAGAATGCCACAAGTCTTTTCCGTGACGTGGCGCATTATTTCCTCCACGTGTCAAGCGGGAGCTTGCTCCAACCCCGACACGTAAGCCAAAGGAAAGAACCTCTCGACAAAGGAACCAGCACTTGTTCCTCCTTTCCCTCTTCTCGTTCTTCTTCACATTTTCTTCGATCCGAGCGCAATTTCGTGATCGATCATCGCATCGACAAAGATTTCTGCAAAATTTTTTAACGAAATCTTGGTGGAGTTGTTTTTGGTGGTAATCAGCCAGCAAATTTTCGTCGACTTTCGGTCAGTTTTTTTCTGTTTGTTTGTTAGAGGTCCGGTGTCGTAGTGTTAGGAGGGGGAGAATGGCGATGATCGACGTCAAGAGAGCGTTGGTTTTGCTGCTGCTGCTGCCAGGATTGGTGGCCGTCGCTGTCGCTGACGGCGATAAGGCTGAGGAGGTGAGCAGTGCCGCGAAGAGTAAAGCTGCGGAGCAGGCGCAAGGGACTGCGGCGTCGTGGATTGACTGGGCCAAGCAGAAGCTGCATGTGGTGACTGATACTACATCCAAGTAAGACTGGATATGCTCTTGCATGTTCTTGTGTGTTCTCGTGCGTTTTTGTGCGTTTTCCTGTGTTTTTGTGCGTTTTTGTTTGCTTTCTTTCTTTCTATTTGGCAATCATAGGAACATACATATATTGGCTTGAGAACTGGAATGACTTGTTGAATACTGGAGAGTCTGGACGAGTGTTGCATGAAAGAAAGAATGGCGGAATGATGACGGACATCAGAACTCGGTCTTGTAACTCGGTGCGGAAGTGGTGATGATGATCCAGTCTTTGCCGTCAATCTTCTCCACTTTTCACATCCTGTGGATTAACATGTCGGGGTGGGGGGGATATGTTCTTGTATCGAGTCCAAGCTCCATGGATTTTTTACGATCTTCAAGACTGAAAAACAAATCCTTAAGATTTGCATATAACATTGTGTCAAAGTCCAACAAGAAGCTCCATGGATTTTTTCATGATCTTCGAGACTCAAAAAATCCTCAAGATTTGCAATTACTTGTAGCACAAGTACTTTCAGCTTTTCATATGTGCAACATCATGCAACATAATCTTGGCCTGTTTCTGTCATGAGAAATGGTGGAACATTGTGAAGTGACTGACCCTTACGTGCTGAGTGCTTTCAAAGCATTATGAATGGTTAAAAGGCAACAGGTCTACTGTTCCTTTTGTGAGCAGTAGATCTGGAATTTGTTTAGACAATTTTGTGTGCATATGAGTCTTTTTGTTGATTGCAATTCTTGCACTTCTTTTTTGTGTTTTGTATATTCCTACTCTTTCTGCAATTTTCATGTGCTTGTGTATCATGTAGACATAGGGAGGATGATTGGATGTTCAATCGCCTTTTTTGAAATGCTGAGTGAAATGTAAGCATGTGATAGATGGAACTGCAGTCACTCAGGCCCATATGACAAGACTTCTTTTGTTGGTTGAATGTATCAATGGGCATCTGAGACAAATTTTTTTTTGCAGAAAGTCAAATGAAAACATTAAGGGTGCAAAGGGAGCTGCAAATCAGGCAGGCAACACCGCCTCAGGTATAATGTCTCTCATCTGACAGTGTTGACTTGGAAACCTTCAAGTCAAAACTAAATGATAGATCTTGCTTGACTGGCAGCCAAGTTCACAGATTGTGGGGGCTTAGGTTTTTGTGATTAGAAGTGTTTTGATTGTTTTTCAACTGAAGAGCGATCACTGGACCAGAGGATGGTGAAGAGATATCCTGTGTTTGTCCTTGATTTGGGGTTGCCCCTCTTGGGATGTCAAGATACATAAAAATTGGGCAGATTTCTGCAGATTTGTATTTTTACAAGTACCTCAGAAAGCACAATCTTCCTCCTAGCCTTCCAGGTATCTTACAGATCTTTATGGTACTGATAGGTTGGTCATAAGGTGCTGCTGACAAGATGGCAGATAAAAGTTGTCAGGTTTCTATGTTAGAGAAGGACAGGTCTGGAATCATGATTTTATTGTTTGAGGGCATGGGAATGAAGGAGCAATGGGGCCAGGCCCTCAAACAAAGAAACCCTGATGGACCTGCCCTTCCCAATGAAAAAACCTGACAGTTTTCATCTGCCAGATTGTCAGCACTGTTAGATTTGTTAAGAGAGCTGGGAGGCTAGGAGAAGGTTTTGCTTCATGTGATACCTCAAGTACATGGGTAAAATCGGGTTGGGGTTTTACATTCCTCATGTTGCAGTCTATTGGCAGTGGCTTCATTCTTGCTATCAAAGCTAGCATAAGCAAAGTCACTCTCAAGGTAGACAGTCTAGACAGCTGCATGTTTGCAAGGTTTCTATATGAGTGTTGTAGCTTCAGCACAAGTTTTGACATTTGAAGGTCTGTGGTGGCCTTGTCCTAGTTGCAAAAAAATTCACAAATGCTGCTTATTTTACATAAACATGGATTCTTTTCTGGTTCACAGGAATAACTGACATTGGAAGGGCAAAAGTTGCTGAAGTTTCAGCCAAGTTACAAGAAGGATATGAGTATGCCAAGAGTACAGGCAATGAGGCTGCTGCTAAAGCTTATGTGACGGCTAAAGCAGCCATTGATAAGGCTTATGAAGCAGCAGGTGTAGCTAGCAAGAAGACCGCGCAGTCAACTGACGCAGCCAGAGGGAAGTCACAGGTGGCATTTGAGTCAATGAAGCAGAAGCTGGAGGAGCAGTATGAAGCAGCCAAGGAAGTAGTGAATGAGCAACTGAAGGCAGCATCCAAGCTGGCCAGTGATGTTGGTGAGCATGCGAAGCATATGGCTGGCAGTGGCGATGAGGAGTTGTAGATCCAGCTACTACTTTTATGTCACTGCTTTGGGTTTTTTAATCTGTAAATGTTTGCTATTTTAGCCTGTGCTATAAATGTACAGAAAAAGTTTTGTGGTATGCCTAAAGCCTGAAAACTCTTAGAATGTTACAATTTTACACCCCCATAAACAAGTAGGTACCAAAATGGTTAATCCCAGATTGTTTGGCTGCTTTTCTTTCCCTCATGTCAAAAGGTGTTGAATCTAAACACCTTTCATGAGTTCACAAATTCGAAGCATCCCTAACCCACCTTATTTAAGAGTTGAAAATCACACGGTTGGTTTTGTGACAACAATGAAGATATTTTTTTAATAAATAATCTTAATCATTTTTCCTTTTCACATTTGAGTGCGTGAACCCAGCTGCAAATATCAAGAATAAATGCACACCATATTAGCGGGGAAGCAATGTAGGAAGATTGGCAATGGAATAAATCCAAACACCAAGTGTCGCGGCTGCATGTTGCAGCTGTTGTGGAGAAAGCTTGTCAATTGTGTCTGCCTCTGTGTGATGGTACCTGTCACACCCAAAACCAATACAAACTTGTAAATATTTCTTACATTGTAGCTTCCGACAACATTGAACCTAGTACCACTAGTAGAAACTCCACCAAGTGTGGAAAACATGGGAAAATCTGTTGGTATACACTAAATCTTAACATGAATCTCCTATGCAAATATGGTATTTCAGAACCAGTGTCGACAAAAGTTAAGAGATTTTACTACTTGGTACACAAATATGTTAGCAATGAATTTGACAAGTCAAGCACCCAATTTCACCATGGTATCTTGTTCAAGCTACTTGGTGGCCTTGCCTTCACAATATATTTTGATTCAAGAAGAGACTGAGATCTTACCAGAAATACCCATCCCGAGGAAACTCATCTTCAGTAAGCAGGGGGTATGGTGGTTGGCTATAGGGAGCACAGGGATTGTTGGACTCGGTTCCAACTCTTGGGTCAAGAACGTTCAGGTTTCCACAAGGCACGCCTGTGACACACATGTAAGAAATATCTTCTCCTATACCATCCCCTGAGACATTGCCAGATCCAATCCCTCCCAGTAGTTGATGACCGATGTACTTGAGAGTACTCTGTGCCTTGGTTGAACCAAGAAATGAGATACCATCAGGAGTAAAGGTGCCCACGTCTGATTCTAAGGCAATGCTGGTTTTGCTCAGGGTGTCACTATAGTCATGAGCATACTGTTGTCCACCTCTCGCACCATTCTCTTCATTGACATACAGGATTGCTCGAACAGTCCTATCTGGGTGTAGACCTGCAATGCGGTTTCCTTACAATTAGAATAATTCCAATGAAGAGAGAATTGTGTACAAGGGAAACCTAAGCACCCATGACTCACTATCCCAAGAATTTGAAGCAGATATTATGAATTGGAACTGACATGTGACTAATCTCTGCAAGGGGCAGAAAAGAACATCTCATTATAGAGAAATGCAATTCTCTAGTGTTACCTCTGACACCACAAACAGAACTCAGAAGTGGAAGAAATGTATAAAGATAGGGAACCGCAAACAAAGAGAAGAAAGAGTGGTAAGAAGCAACCTGAACTCTTGATCAATCGCAGAGCTTCCCATGCAACGAAGGCACCTCCACCATCATCCATGGCACCATCTGCAATGTCCCAGCTATCTGTATGCCCACCCACGATCACATACTCTCTTGGAAAATGCGTACCTTCAATCTCTAAGATCAAGTTCCTGGATTGTGCATCAGGTAATGTATGAGCCTCCATGTACAGCTCAATTTCAACTTCTTGTCCCCGAGCTTGCATGCGTGCAAACATCTTGGCATCCTCAAGTGTGATGGCCATGGCAGGGATGGTTGTGGGTTCTGAACTGCCAGTGTGTGGAGTCTGCAGCCCAAAAGGAGAGATTGACCTAACAAGAGCAGCTACTGCACCATATTGTTGAGCTTTGGACGCTCCATTAACCCGATAAACTACAGTCTTGCTGTAAGACACAAACTCCACATTATAGACAACAATCTTTCCTTTTACATTGTCCTTTTGTCTCTCCAGATCATCAAACGACGAGACTACCAGCACCTTGGCTTGAACTATTTGTCCATTAGTCCCGACACTGCCTCCCAGGCCCAAGACATGCATACTCTTACGGCGAGGAGAGATGAGATTTGCATACTCTCTTCCCCTCACCCATACAGGAATCATCACAGGCTGCTCTTTCACAGAAAGGCCATCTGTTTGAGCTTGCACCTTGATCCAGTCCAAGGCTGATTCCAATGCAGGCGTGCCACTAAAACGAGGTCCAAAGGTGTCAGTCATGTATGCTAATCGCTCATACACAATAGTGGTGTTGAAAGCAGCATGTATGACAGTATCTGCATCCCCTTTTGCATTGATTTTCAACTGTATCTCTCCCTCTGTTGCCATTTGTATTACTGATGTGCTTGCCTGCACCCATTGTTGAAACCAGAGCAAGAGAAAAATACCCAACAAGACCATCATCCTTGTAGTCCCCATTGAAATCAAACAAAATCTGCAGCAAACAAACCAAGGTAGCAAATTGTTCAATCATGTGGCTATTGGTCTGCAGGTAGAAATACACTCAAATCTCTTCAATGGCACATGAATCCTCCAGAAATCTTGGTCTGTTTTCTAAACCTCTAGAACAATAATTATGAATGGGCATCCATTCGGCAAGCCGCTTTTGAACCAAATAAAGGCAATCTGTAATTGAATGCAAAAAACAGAGAAAAAAACCATTTAATAACCATTGTTACCACCAACAACCATTTTACAAACATCAAAGTTTTTTTAGGGTTGTTGGTGTTCAATTTCCACACAAACAACTGTAAAAAAAACCTCCATTTCAACACAAACAAGTAGAAGTTTCCACCTTACAAGGACTACCACCATGTCCACAACAAAAAAATCAAACTATAAGTTATATCTATCTATACTCATACTTGGGGTTACCATATACATTTGGAAAGATACAGTTTCTGAAAAAAGAAAAAAGAAAAGAAAAGAAAGGGTGAAGATTTCAATTCCACACACCAAGTGCTCATAAAATCAAAATATGATTCTCTTCATTGCGAGCAAGGGATTTCTGATCAGAACAGGAGGATGCTCAATCTTGACAAAGAGATCTTAGATGCTAAATCATCAGAGCTGTATCTAACAAATCACCCATCAGAAATATTAACCCTAAACCTGAACCAAAAGCGTTATACATTATTCACATACCTGATAGTCAAGCTTCTGTCTCCTTCAACTCATGAAGGGGAAAACCAACGCCTTTCTGCATGTCATTCTGCAAAACCCATCACCAGCTCTCGATTCCACATGCACTAACAGCGCAAAAAAGCAAATGGTGTTTTGGGGAGCTATGTCCCGCCACCCACAATTGCATCCGGTGTCTTACTCGCTCCCCAGTTGTGTGTGCTTGTGAAATGCCACATGATGCAATTCCTGGCCAAACTTGTATTGCAAGAGAACACCACAGCAGGCGTTAATATCTCTCTGGCTGGCTGGCTGGCTGGCTGTCTGTCCACAGGCACGCCAAGGTAACCCCTAAACTCCGCAATTGAATTCTCAACCTCATGACAATATCAGTCCTTGAGGTATCCGCCAGTGTTGGCCGGTTATCCACTTTTCAGACCAGCCTTTTACTTGGTATTCAATGTTTTTTCAAAGCTTCATACCAGCCTGGTAGTGGTATTAGGGGTCTAAAGAGCAACTCCCCCAATGCTTAGTATGTGACCTTGCAAACTAAAATTGGATGAAGAAAAGTCAAAACATGCCAGTTTGGCTCAACAAATGGTTTTGGCCAAGCATTTTTTGCATAGTTTGCTGAGGCTGGTAAAAGACCCGCCAGAAAAGAGTTTAACAAATATGATATGACTGCTCCCAGTTTTTGATTGGCCAATCATAACGATCGGTCCAGGTTCTTTTCTATTAGTAGTCTCCCACCTATTTGCAGTTCCAGTTTTTTTTATAAAGTAAGTAACTAAAACTTGGATGTGAGAAATATCTTTTCAGTGTCACATTTTGAGCACAGGTGGGGATGCTTTTACCAATTTGCAGTTCCTCACGCGCAAGTTTAATTATTTACTCAACTATAATACTGAAATGGGGACTGCAAATAGGTGGGAACCACTACTAGCAAACCACCTGGACCAATCATTATGATTGACTAATAAAAAACAGGGAGCACCTGTCATATCACATTTATTACACTCTTCTCTAGCAGGTGCACAGCATTACTGCGCTTTTTACCAGCCTCAGCAAATATGCAAGAGAAAAATCATTTTCCTGATCCAAACCAGCATATGTTAATTTTCTTCATTCAAGTGTAACGTGCAGGGTCACATACTGAGCACGGGTGGGGATGCTCTAAGAGAAGCTCCATTAGAAAAAGTGTAAAGAACGGCCAGAGTGAATTAGCACCCACCAATGCACCAGTTGGCCGTTCTGTCCACTGGATGGGTTGCGTTTTTTCATTGGGCGCCGGATGGGGTTCATGACAGTCCATTTCTTTTTGCTGCTG
>Ga0116227_10008284_pt1 | contig 19719 bp, 17 predicted proteins | sample S1TSphgellanicum_FD_89693 | JGI IMG/M metagenome (GOLD analysis project Ga0116227, IMG submission 89693) | Host-associated microbial communities from peat moss isolated from Minnesota, USA - S1T2_Fb - Sphagnum magellanicum MG | ecosystem: Host-associated > Plants > Peat moss > Unclassified... | reverse complement strand
GGAAATTTTGGGGTAGAGAAGAGGTGGAAAAAAAAAAAAAATCCGGGCAGGGAGGATGGGATTTTTGTTCATCCGGAAAACGGCCTCAACGGGCTCATCCGCAACTGGTGCATTGGTGGCTGCTAATTCACTCCAGCCCAATGCCTCCTCTTTCCCCTATTTGTTGAACAGGTCCATGAACAACAAACCCCATTGCAATTAACACTCCCAAGGAGACCTTCATTTTGCAGGTTTTCATGATTCAGACTTGCTATTACATAATGGTACTGGGTGATGCTCACTACATCCTCTTCTGCATGAGAACCAAATGATGAGGAATGGGGACCATGGTATAATCCCATCAAGCCATTGCAATCACTCGATTAGGTGGGGGAAACCCTGTAGTCCATAAGTTCTAGACAAGTATTGGAAAGTCTACAACGGTAGGCAAGCTTGCACTTGTCCTGCCATGTTCCACATCCAATGCAGGAAGTTATTAGTTGCTTTTAGTAGCCACCGGCATCCTTGGAAGCTCATCAACCACAACACTTGAGCTCAATACATGGTGGTGCACTTTTCAGTTGAACAGCCACTCAGTCATGCTTAGTTGGCCAATTAAATTATTTAAAAATCTTTATACAAAAGCCTTACAAGTTAGTTCGTTGGGTGTTGTTTTCTAAGTCTGAAACATTGAAAAAATGACCCAAACTCTCCATAAACTACGGATTCAATTCAAACTTTTGAAAGTCACTAAAGACATCACCTGACAATTTATTTTTTTCCTGAGGATAATAACAAGCCAAACGTATATGCCAGAAACCATTTCTAATAGTACTTGGGTCTAATGGCCTCGAGGACGTGTGATATGGGTGGCCCTATGTTTAATTGCTTGGGAAAAAGTTCGTGCATTCTCTTCCTTCTTGTTTTGAATGGTTCATCCTCCACCAAGCATGCTACTTTTAAATCTTTTTTTTTTGGGAAATTTTTCAAGTTTTTCCTTTCTTTTTCTCTCTTTCTTATCCATTGACTTTCAACTTGTAATGTACCAGTGTCCTTGCAACAGATTTGATTTAGTGTGAAACCCAAAAGATTATCCATTTGATCAAAAGGAAAAATCAAATATACAATTTGATTTAGTTTGTTGTTTTTCTTCTTCTTGGATTTCAACATGGGATTGGATAAATAGATGGTAACTAAAGAGAGCAAACACATTATAAAATACTAAGAAAGGGGAAGAGGGGCACAATTTGCCAACTAAAGAATAACTCAATGACTCTTCACAATGATTGGAAGAAGAGAAGACGTGCAACTTGCCAACTAAGGTGTGACCAAGCAAACTCTCACCCAATTTTAATAAGTCTTGTGCATAAAAACAAAAGGAGCCCACTACACTAATATAATGTGGGAGTTTGGATCCCGAAGTTAGTAGTTTCCATTGAGTTGGAGTTCATCGCAGAGTGGACTTCTTTAGAGACTATGGCATAGGCCAGCTTTGAAACACAACCACAGAAAATAAACAAAAATCATAGATCTATGTAACATTAGAAACCTGGGGGGGAAAAAAGCTTCAACCAGCTGAATACAAACACAATCAAAGGGACCAAAAATTATGTATCGAGTGCATATTATGTGCATATTAATAAGGTGAAGAAAACAGCTTTTAAGGTACTACAAAGTTCAAACAAAACCAAAGAAACCTAAAAAGAAAACACTGATCTCCGTATAGCAGCATGATAATAAGGAGAGGAAAAACAGATTTTTAACTACTGCAAAAAAAACATTAAAAAGAAACCCATTTAGGAAGATCATTGGTCTAAACTCTACATAGTTTAATATAAGAAAAATGTGGATGCTTGAACCAGTGATTGTACTGTTCTTGTAATGACTTTTGACTATACCAACTGGTCCTAGTACTAGGTGCAATTTGAAAGTTTTTATAGCATCCTGATTCTGGTATTAGACACTTTTTATACTTTTATACCACCCTGGTCCTGGTACTGCGTACAACACTGTTTTTGGCTGCTGTGTGGTAGGTAATATACCAGTGTTGGCTATTTCTTCCTTTCTGAGAGCATCCCCCCAGTGCTTAGTATGTGACCCTGCAAAAATAATCCTCACATCCAAGCTTAGTTATTTACTTTTCTCCAACCCCACCCATAAAACTGAAACTAGGACTGCAGATATGTGGGAACTACTAACAGAAAACCACATGCACCAATCATTACGATTGGCCAATAAGAAATGCGGAGTAACACAAATCATATTTATTACACTCTTCTCTAGGAGGTGCGCAGCTTTTGCTGCGCATTTCACCAGCTGGAGCAAATTGCCCACATATGAATTTCGACTGGAGACTATGGTCTAAGTCAGAAGTAAGAACCTGTCTACTCCTAAAGGAATCCTGCAAATTAAAAACTTTTATAGTAGTAAAAGGTAAAGAAAGGGATCTATGCACTTGCCTCATTGGGATGCAAGAGCAAACCTATTTTCCTGAGAGAAACCGACATATTTTGACTTTCTTAATCTGATTTTAATGTGCAGGTTCACATCCTGAGCACCGCCGCGCATGCTCTAAGAGTAACTTTGGTCTCTGTTCAACATTAGATAAAAATATTTTGGTATGTTCTCTGGGTGTGGGTTGAGCTTCAATCTTCAAACCTTTACACTTGGAGGTTTCGGTTGTGGCACCTTTTTTTCAATTTCGGGAACATCTATACTCAGTTTGAAAATCAAGTCTTGTTCCATGTATACACTACACACTCCCAACGCATAAGAGTAAAAATTGTACATTGTAATATAAGGGCAACTTGAGCACATGAATGTTGCATAATTAATTGAATTTGAAGATTCTTCATTTTCTTTCACAATATTTTTTTTCTTCAAGGAAAGTAATTTTTAAAAGTTTCAGCATTTTTAAGAATAATATAATTTGTGTCGAAGCCACCAAGGTATTATAGTAGGTATGAGGTTTCATAATAAATTAAAACTGTAGATTTTAGTTTTATGGCTAGTTAAAATTAATCATTTACTAAAGTTAAATTTATTTACAAGTTCTTTTTAAAAAATGAACTTGCTTACGTAAAGAACATGTGTTCAAGAGTTGTTTCATATTTCTACTTCTAACACAAGGTTAGTTCCATGGTTCAATTCTTGTGTTGATTGCGACAAAATGGTGTTGGTTTGAATCCAATTCATACTAACATTAGCCTTTGGGTTTAACACTCAAAGTGTGGGAGGTTGCCTACATTGATATATAATAAGGTTGTTTAGTTTTTTACTTCAAAAAGAGCCTTTGATTTTGGTTTTAAACTTTTTCTTCTTTTTTTTGGATGGAGATTTTGATTTAATCTTGAAACTCATTTTTTGGATTTTGAAAACAAAGTTCAATTTTGGTTTGATTTAAGACAACGCTAGGCTCTATCTCCATTACACACAACTAAACTAAAAAAAAAGAAGTGTAATTAGTCTAAAATAGAAAATTATGTAATATTAATTATGTACATCCAATCAAATGTAATTATGTACTAAGAGAATTTGAATTTCTTTTATGCTTTTCATTTTCTTTTGTTCTTTAGTCAGTGCTCCCTTGTGAGAGATTTGATTATCATCCTTTCATTTATGAGCACATGTCAAGGTGACCTTTTTGTTAGGCCTCTTTTTATTTTGGGTTATTCTTTTTTTCCTTGTGCTAACAACACCCATATCTTTAGTCTTGTCAATGTTGTTCCCTTAACCTTTAATCATTTTGCCTCTGAATTGGCTTATGTAAAGTTGGTTATTCAACTTTGCAAGTGTTCATGTTAGGCCCCTTTTAACTTGCCTTTTAGGTTCACCCTCCCATTTAATTTTTGTTACATTATCAATAACATTTTGTGTGTCCTTTTTGGTTTTGGTTTCTTTTCATCATTATTTTGCAAGAAGTTTTAAATGATGATGTTCACCATGTTGATGCATTTTTGAAGTTAGAAGATTAAGATAAAATTTGCAAAACTCTATTGGTGTTTTGTTTAAAAGTCTTCTTATTTGTTCCATTGTTTTTTTTTTCTCGAATTTGTGTTAGTTCATTATTTTCAATGCAACCTTGTTGGTAGTTATTGAAAGGCCTTTAAGCATAAGTTTTTTGGAATGCCCTCAAGCTCCCTTAGTCCATTGGTAGGTTTGTTTCCTCATTTATAATGGAAGGTTAAGTTCATTTCCGTATAGGGCATTGTTTCAATGGCCTATTTAAAGAGTTGGGTTTTAATTGCCCCTACCATAGCTTCTAGGTTCTTATTGAACTTTTGCCCATTCTTATTGGAGGTGATAAGAACAAACAATACAAGATCATTATTCTTCCAAGCCCACTTTAAATTAACATGTAAGTTTTTTCCTCTAATGGCGGCATGATGTGTGTTCCCATTTGAGCTATTGGTAGAAAAAGGAGCAAATTGGTTTAAGGAAAATATTTCAAAAAAATTGTATTATCATTCTTTTTCTAACATCATCTTTGATTTATCATTCGATTTGCATTGAACACATTTGTGATCTTATGTGGGTCCAAATATGAAGGCATCATTGTTGTCTACTCAACCAATGATTTTTTGGGTCAGTTTCAAACATTTTTTCCATTGCATTGCTCATTTGGTTGGACTTCCCCCATCCTTTAACCTTTGGTTTGTCACATTGCATTTGTGGTTAATCTTTGGATCCTATGGGGATTCACATTCTTCAGTGCACTCATGCTAGGGAGACAACAACTTCCCATGATGTTGTGCAAGATGTTTTTGTGTCTATTGAAAGGGATGCGAGATTTCATATTTTACATTAGTAGACCCACATTCTTTCGCCTCTTACCTTTCATTCTTCGTGTCGACATGTTGGCATTGTGATTTCAGTGGATGGTGTTTGGACATTGGTCGGTGTCATCATTTCTGACCCAATTCAAGTAAATTTAGTTTTGCAAACAATTTTATCTCATGAGGTTGTTATCAATAGTAGAAAATGCTCTTTTGTGACTTGCTTTAGTTGATTAAAAGTGTCATTTGCAATTATTTTGGAGACTTGCATAGTTGCACATGACATTTTTAATCACCTAAAATAAGTCGCAACATGGGGTTTTTCTATTAATGAGTGACAATTGCAATTCAAGTTAAGAATGACATTTATCATGATCAATATTTAACAAACACGTTCTTACTTTTAGCCATAGTAGATCAACGATTTTTTTCATCGATGTGCTAACATGACATGAAGAGCAAAGGGCATTGGAAACCCTCCTCTTTCAATTTTGTGTTCATTTTACATGTAAAGGATGTTGGTGATGTCGCTCTGAACATAACAACCTCTATTTTGAAGCAAGTGATTATCGTAGGTGAGTTCTTTTTAGCTAGTTGAAGCAAGTGATTATCGCAAGTGAGTTCTTTTTAGCTAGGCGTTCTTTTAGGTGGTCCTCCCTTCTCATTATTCGATATGCTTCTTGCTATTGAGAAGGGGAAGGTTTCAAGTACTTGATTTGTTCTAATTTCCCTTGCAATCGACCCACTTTGGAGGTTTTTTTTTCGTTTGTTAGGAGTTGGGTCTTTCTATCTTATACCTTTTTCTCCCCCTTTTTTTTGAGTGTTTTATTTTAGTCATGATTGGTAGGTTTTCATCATTTTCCAATGGCAACAACCCAGTTCCAGTTTTGATATCAATTTTAAAGAGAAGCCGATTCTTTTGGTTAAGTTCCAATGGCAGTTTTCTTTTGGAACCTTTGGTGGCAAGACCTGAGAACTTAACTTTATAACCCAACCTGAACCTGACAAAATTCAAGAACTTAACAACTTCTGATATATGCCCATATTAAAACTGGTATAAGTAGGATGTTGGTATGGTATTGGTACCTCTTACCAGGCTGGTATTGGTACGAGCTAATACTGCCACCCATTGTACCAGCTTGGTAGGGTACTAAGTGGAAGTTTCAGTATTTAGTGGTTCCATTACCTTGGAGTGGCACACCTCTTTTGGGCTGTTTGTTTGCTTGCCTGGACTTTGGTCCTTGGCGGTTTGTTTCTTTTTCTCTCCCTTGCTTGGGAGTTTTCTTTGTATGAAATTTGGCCAGGGGTTTCATCACGTGGATACCCCTGTGCATACACCAAACTACATACCATGCACATGGGTAATATAAATCTGACTAACACTGCTTTGAACTTTGAACTACAACCCAAAGAAAACCCATGTCAGAAAATGCAGTGAAAAAAAGAAGTTAAAAACCATCAGAAAAGCATTAAAAAATGGATAAAAAATTGCATTAAAAAATTTGCATGAGAAATGCACAGAAATCAGAGGGAAAATTCGAGCTGTCCTCGTCTGCGCACTGCGTGCGAGCAAGCAAGTCTTTTGTCGTCTTTCTTGCCATGATCTTTCGAGGGCATTGAACTCACGCGCCAACCAAAATTTTCTCTCCTTTGGGTTTGCACAAGTCTTCTAGCTTGTAATGCCAGTAGTAGTCTACAGCTAGCTGCCGATGCAAGTCTCTGTGGAATTGCAGAGTATAAAAAAAGAGTAGCTCAAGGGACAGATCTCATGAGCTGAGGAGAATCATCCGCACCTGCAAGTCTGCATTCTAGATTCCAAGGCTTTTTATCAGTTATTTGTGAAGTCCTATGTGTGTCAAATCAGAACGAAAAATTGGAGTATCAGTCTGTAAAATTGTTGCACTCGGATCTTAATTTTTGAGTTTACAGATGCAAAAGATTAATTACACACAAGCAGCCAAATGTGAAGGTCGAGTTTGAAGCAATTGGAGGAGTCTAGAGAAGTTGCAGGAGAATTGGTTTTTTTTTTTTCCCGTTCTACTAGAGGTCTTTGCTGCTGATTTTGATCTGACGTCTAGTAGAGAGATCACAGGAGTATAAAATTTGGATAGTGGAAAACTGGTTGAAGTTAGTCTAAGGACGATCCATCGCAGTCCTTCTTGGAGATTCAGTGAAATATAACACGCATGGAGCTGGGAAGGAAGTTTATAGCTGCCAGGAAGGTCTTAATCGTTTCTATTGTCCTGAGCTTGATGGTTTTGGGTGCGGCGAATATCAGCTCGGCAAACGCAGCTACTAGCACGCGGTCGTCATTGAAGATCGGGTTCTACGCAACGTCGTGTCCGACGGCAGAGTCGCTGATACAGAACGCGACGCAAACGAAATGGAACGTCGACAAGACCATCACCGCTGGCATTCTTCGTATGTTTTTTCACGACTGCTTTGTCCAGGTACAGAATCTTGTTATTGCACCTGCGGTACTTCTAAGTCTTGATCATCCAGAAGGAGAAAAATCACCATAGCTGCACTACATGATACACTCGTTGGGTCCACTTTGAAAATCTTTTTCTTTTGCGAAGATTTCGCAATGTGACTACCAGCTGCTAGCCATTGCGCACTTGCAGTCCGGGGAATTTGAGTTTGTGCGTCGTGGGTGTGGATCATCTGTTGCAGGGATGTGATGCATCGAATCTGATTGTCAGCACGCCGACCAACAAGGCGGAACTGGATGCTCTCCCTAACCTAACATTGCACGGAATGGATCTTATCGAGACCGCCAAGGCCGCTGTTGAGGAGGCTTGCCCCGGCATTGTCTCCTGCGCCGACATCATCGCCCTCGCCACTCGCGACGTCGTCGTCATTGTAAGGACATCTTTCCATTAGGCTATTGCGATCAGAGATTCTGTGATCACAACAACTTTTCATTATTTTTTTCCACCTGGAGCTTGTGGAAATTTTGTGCTGCTCTAAGATCGGACGCTGTTTTCCTCGCTCAGAGTCATCTCACAGCTCTATCAGTCAAGCATTGACCAAATGCTGCAAGATCTTTGGGAGCTGTGACTCAGATTGTGACTCACCATGAACTGGCTTTGTCCCCCACCACCTCACGTTCCAACATTGAGTAACTACATATTTTCAACGCAGTTGCAACTCTCCAAGGGAAAGTGCCCATCCATCCAGCAAGAAACAAGGCCCTCTGTCATGAGAGGTTCTCTGTCATGAGTGGTTTTCCATTAGGCTACTGTGCTCAGATCACAGCATCCTAATGGAAAGAGACCCAAATTGATGGAACAATCAATCAAGAATTTCAATCGGCTTTTCTCAAGATGATTCTGAGCATTTCCCTCGCTATGATTTTTGCAGGCTGGGGGAAGCACTTACGCAGTCCCGACGGGGCGGAGAGACAGCCGAGTGTCGTTGGCGTCTTCAGTGAATATACCAGCTCCGACCATGAGTGTAGCCTCAGCGGCTTCCGCATTCCAGGGACGCGGCCTCACACTCCAGGACATGGTTACTCTCCTAGGAGCTCACACAGTAGGAGTGGCACACTGCGAATTCTTCTTCAACCGTCTGTACAATTACAGTGGAACGGGACACCAAGACCCGAACATGACACCATCTCTAGCATCCTCCTTGAAGTCCGTGTGCGGCCCGCAGCTGAACGGCCTAGGCAATACGGTGGCACTAGACCAAGGCACAGAGTTCGTCTTCGACACCAGCTACTACCAGCAGCTGAAGCAGAACCATGGCATAATGCAGATCGACCAGGAGCTGACTCAAGACCCCACAACGTCGGCATTGGTGACGTCTTTTGCGGGGCAATCTACCCACTTCGATAGCCGCTTCGCTCAAGCGATCGTGAAAATGGGTAACATCGGAGTCCTTACAGGCTCACAGGGCGAAATTCGCAGAATCTGCTCCAAAATCAACTAGTCCAATACACACACAACCCACCAATATGAATTTTTTTCTGCGTCTCTCCACAAAACAAAATCCTTGTTCAAACATTCTTTCTGCATGATCTCGGCGAAACAAAACCCAACATTCTTTTGTAGTTCTAGACATCAATTTTCCTCAATTTCCTCCAAATACTCCTCGGATTAGAACTGCAGATTGATGATCAAGCTGACGCGAATTCAGCCAAAATTTCCTTGGAATTGAGCAGCCTGGAACTTCATCAATGTACACATCCAAGAAGCAAATCACAATTGTACAGAAGAAAAGCATCCATGGCTGAATGTAGGAACTGCGGCAGACTGCGGCATTTCCTACAGAACATTGGAGGATTCAGGGTTTAGAATAATTGTAGGGTTTAGGTTTTATGGTTTTTAGGGTTTAGAGGAATTGTAAGGGTTTAGGGTGTAGGGTTTTTAGGGTCATACAGGGAAATTTCAGCATTTGCTGTTTCATATGACTCATATGTTTCTTCAATCCATCTTCTTCACCCACAAATTTGTAAGCAACTGAATTTGGTGATCACTTAGAATATACAATTTTTTGGCTCTGCCCCTCTCCTCAAAGGGAGAGATTGCAACCTTGGATGTTGTAGTTTTCATTTGGTAGACATTTTGAGGAATGTTCACCAGGTGTTGTTGTTACTGTAAATTGTGGGTTCATTTTTGGGAACTTCATAACCATGGTTGTCAAAAGATCAAAGAACCAGTTCTGGTATATAGCCATGGCTCCCAAATTTTTCTTTTGTCAAAATCACACGACTGCCTATAAAACAGCCAGTTCTTTAATGGTTCTTTCATGAAAACTGCCAACTGGCTCTTTCATGAAAACTGCCAACTGGCTCTTTCCTTAAAACCGTTGGTTCTTTCATGAAACTTGCCAATTCTTTACTGCTGTTTTCATGGAACCCATCAGTTCTTTGAGGATTTTGAAATAATCAAAACCGATGGTTTTTTATTATCAATTTTTTTTCCAAAAAGCCAGAACAGGCCATTCTTCAAATAACCACACAATGTTCACTGGTTTGCACTTTGCTCTTTGCATAATGTTCATTGGGTTGCACTTCATACTTTGCACTGGTTTGCACTTTGCAGCTTGTTCAAACTCTAGTTGAAACTTCTGAAGCATTTTCAAACTCCTCAAACATCATGCACCTACAACTAATGGCTGAAGTGCTAGCAATACTCGCAAGTAGGTGTGCTGCTCATAGAACTTCCTTCTTTCTTTTGAACATAATGTAGATCCAACTTGACAAGGTGTTGGCATTACCCCATAATTTCAAGTCTTGCTCACCAACAGGTTTCAACCACTGACTTTTGTGGTATCAAATGAGGACTGTACCATTGAATCATCACCCTGGAGGTTATATTGATATAGCTTTTATGGTTTCATGTATTCTTGGCCCTTTTCTTGAGTATCAAGCAAAGTTTTAACCTTGTCTATTTGGATAAGAAATAAACACAAGTGCAGATACTAGATGGGCCCTTGAGAATAGGCATGAAAAGAAACCTTTGTGACCAATGAAATTGTTAGAATTGGAGCCTTGAATTATTTTTAGTTGTCTTGAGTAAACTGGCACTTAAATGTTGTGATTTTATATGTTGCAAATAATATAGAATTTTACAACCTTGGACAGCTGAAAACCTACTGCTCTCTATGCATCATGCATTTAAGTCAAAAGAACTCAGTTGTTGAGGACTGACTTCATGTATCCAGACAAACACACAACACTCTCACAAGCCATCATTCATATCCACTCCAATCTGTGGCATGATGAGTATCAGATCCAATGAATGAACTTTTGTGTTGGTTCTGTGCTGGTTCCCATAGAATCTCCACCCATCAGAGCTTTGATGAAGAAACCTGTGAAACGTTACAAAATGGAAACCACTACACTAGAGGAGAATATATATGAACACTCAAAATGGTTGTACACAATATATTCAACATATAACTTGGAATACTGGACAACATATAAGTTATAATATGCCCAGAAAACATTCAATCAGTTGAGAAGCTACAGAATAACCAGGCAAATCCTCACTCAATCCAATCCAATCCAACCCAACAATTGGTAGGGGAGTCTGGAGGTAAAGAGAGATTCACAAAGTTTTCTTGCTCAATACAACAACAAACTTATAGCAGCTGAGTAAAGACAAGGCGATATAGAAAAAGGTACATGACCCATTCACAATATCCACTTGGCACCTGTTGTACTCACGATTTTCTTCCAAGGGACTCTCATAGTGTTCATGAAATCATGATCCTAACCCCCTGATAGTCCACACCATCCAATTTCCTAGCTCTAAAAATTGCAAGGTGATATCACATAGGCTTGCAACTTGCCTTTAGAGCATGTCTACCCCACAACCCGTTTTTAGGACTCTATCACTGGGATAACAACCTTTTTCTGCAATTTTTTTGGAGGGTTCTGATTTTCTAGTGCAATCTTCATGTTTTTTAACATTCAACACCATTTCTTGGACCTCACAAAATTGGGAAATAAAATCTCTGGTGATGGCATTCTCTCACTTTCTACTGTCCAATTTTTCATGTTTATGGTGGGGATGAGGGAATATTTTACCATGTCTGTTTGATATGAGAAACACTGGAGGAGGCCCAAATAGAGGGTGTGGGTGCAGATGCTCTAATGAGGACCTGCAAGCTTCTTGGTTTCCTCACACCTAAATTAGTTCACCACTTGGAATTTTGCACAATTAAAAAACCTTTGATCAGGTATCCTCAAGAACTTTGCACAATTTGAAAAATCCTTGATAAGGTAGTGGGGGCCAGGGCCATGATGAAGTTCTCAGCAAACTGAGCTACTCATGTCCAAACAAGAAGAACGATAATTTAGATTGGAGAACTGTGCATAACTTAATCATTGCACATATTGGTTCTGTAGTGATCCATCCACAACAGAATGGCACACGCTTGCACACGCGGTCTCTGGGAAAGGGAATAAAGACTAATGGATCTTATGCATGGCTATGGTTGGTCATCATTGGAGGCTCTACTACCATGGGGTCCAACTTCCAAGACCTTTGAGTCCTTACCTTTGGACTGTGGACCCCATGCCGTTAGCAATCTCATATCTTTTGTAGAATTGACAAAAAGATAGATACATATGTGGAAATCTCTTCTAACTTTTCTTTTTTATTTATTTTTGGGTGGTGAAATATTGACATGCCCGGTTCTGTTGAGAGTTCGTTGCATGTGCTGCTAAGCAGCTGTTTGATGACTTATGAGATGTGAAGGAGACTGAAGGAGAAGAAGAAGAAGAAGAAGCAGGTCAGTTGCCATATGAAACAATGGGTAGTCATAGCAAGCTGCAAGCAGCTACCATTCTCATAATAGAGTTTGTAATACTTCTCATGCTTACAAGTCTTTGGCTACAGAGAGTGGGTTTCAACTGAATTTCCCTCTTGGGAGCTTCAAATCTTCATGAGGAATTAGGCTCTTTCATGGGGGATTACACATCTTCATCAAACCTTAGTGGAGCATTTCACAGGCCTCCATTGAGTGGGCTTTATAACTGTGCAACACCCTCAGGTCAGTTTGTTCCCAAAATAATGGGCCCTCGGCCTCTGGCTTGGGGGGGCCATTATTGTGGGAACGCCCCAGCCATTGAGCATTCCCTTACATGTTCGCGGCCACACCCACCAGTGCACCATGAAGGATGAATGGTAAGTGGTCAGGAAACAGTTTTCTGTTGAGTTCAAGTTCCCTAGCTAACCATGGTGGTTAGCTCAATATATGAGACCCATGTCCTACAAATTTGGTTACCAAGGTGAAGTCAAATATTAACTCAGTTGAAGTTCAGCCACAACTGAGTAATAACGCACATTCAGTGGATGGTGTGCTGGTGGGTGCTGGTTCACTGCAGAACACTTTCACTCCACTTTTGACAAAATTTTGTGCAATTTATGGACCAGAGTGAACCAGCCCCCATGACTGCACCAGTTGACCATTCTGTCCGTAGGATGGGCTGGATGATTCGCCTCTTTTTCATTCGCTTCTTTACCTTGCGTTAACCAACATTTTATCACAGTCAATCCTTTTTGGCTATTGACCTTTGACCATTTTTTTTTTGTTTCGCTGCCAATTTTTTCTCAGCCCTGACCTCTATATTACCCACCCACCTGCTACCCTACTGGCCTAAGTCTTAACCTTGCCTATGAACTAACAAGTAATCTCTTACTTACCTTGGCAAAACTCTTATTTCCTCTTGGCTAAACTTCTATTTCTTGACTAAAGCTATATATCTTATTGGCTAACTTCTATTTCTTTTTGGCTAAACCTATATTTCTTTTTGGTTAAACCTATATTTATTCTTGGTTAACTTATATTTCTTGGTTAAACTTCTATCTCTTGGCTAAACCTATATTTTTTCTTGGTTAAACTTATATTTCTTGGTTAAACTTCTATCTCTTGGCTAAATGTATATATCTTATTAGTTAAATTTTTCTCTCTTGGCAAAACCTATATTTCTTCTTGGCTAAACTTACATCTCTTGGCTAAACCTATATTTCTTCTTGCTTAAACTTATATTTCTTTTTGGCTAAACTTGTATCCCTTGACAAAACTTATATATCTTTTTAGTTAAACTTATTTCTTTTAGCTAAACCTATATTTTTTCTTGGCTAAATTTCTATTCCTTGGCAAAATCTATATATTTTACTAGTTAAACTTTTACCTAATTCCTACTTCAAAAATTAACTAAAATAATAGATACATTTTTTAGTAATGCCACTTTAATTATTAACAAAACATCTATTTATTGGCAAAGCTTACCTACCCACATGCCATCATATTGGCCCATCATACCCACCTATACACTTGTAAATTATGGACTTCAATTGCAAAAATTGTAATGTAAAATGTGGGTATTGCAATTGCAAGAATTTTTTTGGCAATGGTCCTCTACCTCCACTTTGGACCATTTAATGCAAGATTTACTTAATTTAATTAAGGAATAGGCTTGATAAATTTAGAGTTAAAAAGATATCAAACATTTAAGAATATTTGCACAATTTTTAATACTAATCAAAATCAATCCTAGGCTGGATTTTGGGGGGGAAATTTGGCCAAATCTTCACATAAAAATACTTGCAACAAGATTCTTTTTATTTCTTTTGAAAGTGAATGAAAAAGGTCTCAAGTTCGGCCTTCAAGTTGAAGTGACCATATTAAAAGTAAGAAAATAAACTCTTATTTCATTCATTTAATTTCTTCTATTCATTGTGTTTCGATTTTAATTCATCACTCACTCCTAAAAGATTATTTTGTATGGCATTTGTATATGTTTATATAGTCATTAATTTTTATGAAATTTACCATTAAATTTTTTTTAGGTTTATATATAAATATTTTGGGGTAATTAGTTTTAAACTCTAAGGCTAATGCTTCCATTCATTATAATTTTTAGTTGATTAACTTTTAAATTCAAAAGATAATTGTTATAAATCTTTTTTGTATTCCATTTGTAGTTTTGTTTGTATAATCATTAGGTTGAAATCATTTACCACTAGGATTATTTAGGGTTTAAAGTTTAAAATTTAATGAAATGTGTGTTGATTTATTTAGGTTGTGTTTTCAAATCAAGATACAACTCCTTTAAATGTGATATCATCCTTTAACATCAATGATATGATATTTTTTCTTAATCATTTTTTATTATTATTTTGTTCTTAATTTAAGGAAATTAATCTCCTTGGATGGTTTTAATACGGTCATCAAATTCAACTAAAAGTTCAATGGTTGATATATGGATTTAACATTTTGGCCTCCCATAGATAATGTGAATTTAAGGTCATAATGCTAATATTTCATTTTTCCATTCACATGTAATGTGCATATTTAAATTGTCATGTAGGTATTGCATTTAGGGCTCCCACATATAGTGTGGATTAAGGTCATAATGTGGGTATTGCATTTTGATACCCACATATAGTGTGCATCTTTAAATTGTCATGAAGGTATTATATTTCCTTCTGCCATAAATAGTGCAATTTGTTAACTATCATGTGGGTATTACATTTAGATTATCCATAGATAATATGGATTTAAAATAGACTTGTGAGTATTGTAATTTAAAATTTACAATTATGACCATATACCATATCTTATGTTTTCTATACTTAGCATTTAAGGTATTATGTGCATGATTTTATGGGGTTAGGATGAAGGATATAAATCAAGTACTTAGAACATGTACATTTGCATTAGTATTGAATATGACAATTAACATGTAATTCAACATATTACAAGTATAAAGTTTTGGACATTAACATCAATTTATCGTCTTTTCTTATACAATCAACCCAAGGCATAGTTTCAAACATTGGTTGTGTTTCAAAATCTCAATTTATTGAGATCCAAATCCTAAGGAAATCACCCTTTAAGAACATGGACTTGGTGTGAAAAAAAGATGTTCAACATGGAAGGGCACATATAATCGACGTTGAATGTGCATACATCCCCCATGCACAAGTCTCGGAATTTCTAAATGGTGAACAAAACCATGAAGATTCCCGGATGGGGTGGAACATTTATAAGTGAATACCCCCGCAAGAAAATGTAAAAATGCCAAGAATCCAAAACCACCTCGACCACATTTGGTATGATGTTTTATTGTTCATTTTTGTTATATGGAACTTGTTTTTTAATTTCATAGTGTAACAAACTTTAAGTCTTAAATTGATTGCACATTTTGTAGGTATACATGTGGGTATGGAATCGAAGACAATTGTGGAGACTCAAATCACCATTAATCCATTAAATGGGGTTGTTTACTTCAATTCTCGATTAAGCAATTGTATACATGACCCAAAGTGGTAGAGATAATCTTCTACCATCGACCTCATACATGAGCCAATGGTGAGCCTGCACATGGCAAACATGACCTTGATTCCATTGTGCGACCATCTTTTTTTCCCCATAAATGTCATAAACCTTCAAAGACCACATTTGGACTCAATTGGGTTTAGGCTACACCATTAAACAAATATATGACAAACATAAGGCAATATGGTGGGCTAAAATCAATGCAAGAGAAGTGATGACAAAGGATGATTTCATTAGGTAATAAAACATTGTTTACTTGGGTCATAAACACAAAAGAAGGAATTGGCATTTACACAAAAATCCAGCCATTTCCCTTTGCACATGGGCATTTAATTACCCAAATGATGTGTTTTATTTTCAAGATGTAAGTGAAAATAATGGGATTCATGTCCCATTCATAATAAGATACAAACCCCATCTCAATTGTAAGCCATGGTTTCATTATGTGATAATGGGGCAATCTCAGTGGATGCCACCTTCAACACCAATGATCTAGAATTTCACTTGTTCACATTGATGGTGTTTAATGCACAACACACCAAGGTGTCGGTTGCATGGATCATTACAAGTTGCCAAACATGCAATGATTCGGTGGAATGGCTAATTCCTTTGAAAACAAAACTATTAAGGAATAACCCTAAATGGAAACCTTCATGTTTCATCGTTGATGATGTTCCACAAGAGTTACGAACATTGTAGTGAGATTTATTCTCATTCTACCTTTTTGAATTTTTATGTACATGAAACAATTTCAAATTTTCATCCCACATTCTCCATTATAAATATTGTAATTAGTTGAAATGATAATAAATTGGTATTTTATGCATGGTTAGGATTGTGCGAGGCGAAGATCAAATGCCCATTTACCTTTGCGCATGGCATGTCTTAAAAGCTTGATGTTTACGTTTGATAAAAAAATCAAAGACAATGGGGTGCGACGTGCAATATTGGACGACCTTCACATCGTCATGTACATGCCCATTGAACCAAATGAAAACATTGAAGCCTTCATGATTCGTGGAAGAAATAAAATGATTGAAAGCTTCACCCAACATTTGCATAGTGATTCATGGACTCGGTACTTTTAAACTTATTATTTCCAAGTTGATACATGAAAAAACTCTCAATCCATTATTGTTGTTCCACCATGTTGTGCATATCCCCAAATATTCACTCCTTGAATTAAGGTAGAAAACCAATGATGGATTTAGTAATCCCATATGGGGACAAAATGCAATACTCACATTATGACCCCAATCCACACTATATGTGCGAGCATTAAATGTATACCTACATGACAATTTAAATATGCAGATTATATGTGGGGCCGAAGTGCAATACCCACATTATGACCCTAATCCACACTATATGTGGGAGCACTAAATGTATACCTACATGACAATTTAAATATCCACACTATATGTGGGGGCGAAATGTAATACCCACATTATGACCCTAATCCACACTATATTTGGGAGCACTAAATGTAATACCTACATGATAATTTAAAGATGCATAATGTATGTGGGGCAAAATACAATATCTGCATCATGACCCTAATTCACACTATATGTGGGAGCACTAAATGTAATACCTACATGATAATTTAAATATGCACAATGTATGTGGGGGCAAAATACAATACCCACATCATGACCCTAATCCACACTATATGTGGGAGCTTTAAATGCAATACCTACATGATTAAAAATGCACAATGTATGTGCAGGAAAAATACAATACCCACATTATGACCTTAATCCACATTATATTTGGGAGCACTAAATGTAATACCTACATGAATTTAAAGATGCACAATGTATGTGGGGGCAAAATACAATACCCACATCATGACCTTAATCCACACTATATGTGGGAGCCCTAAATGCAATACCTACATGATAATTTAAAGATGCACAATATATGTGGGGGCAAAATACAATACCCACATCATGACCTTAACCCACACTATATGTGGGAGCCTTAAATGCAGTACCTACATGATAATTTAAAGATGCACAATGTATGTGGGGCAAAATACAATATCCACATTATGACCCTAATCCACACTATATATGGTAGAAGGTAAGGCAATGCCTACACGATAATTTATGGATGCACATTATATTTTGTTGTAGATTTGTGAATGGTGGGGCTTCAACAAATGCCACATTCAAACCAAGTCACACAAACATTAATTGAATATTACCATGGGGCATTGAAACATTGGTTTTTTTTGGAAACAAAAAGGCTTCGAAGTCAATGAATTGATTAATTAATGTGGAGAGTCACAACAACGGTTATAAGACAATTACATGCACATGGCTGAAATGAAGAAACGCAAGTTCATAAAAAATAAGGTTGTGGAACACACTGTGAAATCGAGTGTTGAAAAGGCCACATTGATCCTTCACACCAATGTCATCCATGGGATAGATGATTCGAATGAAACTGGCCATGCATGGATGGTATGAAACCAACAACATTTAAATATGACATACAAGGTCCCACTTCCTTTCACCAAATATGCTTGTTGCACATGTGAATGGGTGATGCATGGAAACTTGTGCAAACATCAAGTTGCCATTCTTCTTACATGCACCTATCTCACTAAATAAAATATCACTCAATATTATGGGACATGGTATGGATCTGATCATGGAGGTTTTGCCACCATGTTTGCGAACACTACCTATTTGCACATTTATGACAATGAATATGATAATGAAGAGGTCAATGAAGATCGTTATGAAGAACCATGGGTTGTTAATATGTGTGGGTTTATAACACCAAATGATACTTCCCCCAATGTGAAAAAAAAGAAAGATCGTAATTAATCTTCAAGTTCATCCACCCCCATGGAAAAAACACTTACTCAAATGGGTGACATAATGCAAAAGATCATAAACGAAGTCAAAGAAGGTGGGGTTCAATTCATAGACCACACCACATCATTGTTGCATGATATTGCAACAGATGTATGAGGTATTTGCCTTTCCAAGGTGAATGAAGTCATGCATTTTAACATGGTATTTCATTGCATCAATGATGGACTTGGTAATTCAGTGCACCGGATGAAGGATCGGAATGAAATGATGTTAGAACATGGAAATATCTGTAAGAAGAGGGCTCATGAATGAAAGAAAACAACACAAATTTATTTGTATTTATCCCCCAATTTAATTTTCCATTATTAAAATGTGTATCATATTACAATTATGTCAAAGAATAAATTATTTACGTGTTAATGCATTAATTTTTGTATTAATGAACATATAGGGTTTGAAAATTAAAGTTACATTGTTAAGGTTATATAACACATATCTTCTAAAATTCCCAAACAAGAATATCTCATTCAAATGTCATATAAAGGTGGGTATTGCAAGTCAATTGTATAAAAATCACAAGGTCAATATGCAAGTAATGCTTACCCATCTTGTTTCTTATGACATTTAATTGGTCTTACATGCAGGTATTGCAAGGTTTACAATATATCATAGTTAAAGGGTAACAATCACTAATACATGTATTGCATATAATTTCATATCTTTCATGAGTATAAATTACATTAGATGAAGGTATTACAAATTCCCTACTCCTTCCGAAAGGGGATTTGACCACTTAATGCGGGTATTGTCTTACCTTTTTTTATCAGAATGATCATTTGCTTTAGTTATAAATATCATTTTAATAATTCATATTGCATTTGGTCCATTAAATGTAGGTATTGCATTTGGTGGACAAGATCCCCCTAAGTAACCCTAGATGGTGAGGGACTAAGTTTTTGTAATATCTATATAATAAATATTTATTAACCAAAAGGGGAATTTTGGTGATGGTATACAATATAGATTTATGTAGGTATAATGATAAGCTTATTATGGTAGACTAGTAGTATTACATTACAATAATAAAGGCAAAATTGCCTTAATGATCACCCTAAAATTCACTATAAACAAAGTAGGTATTGCAAATTAGGGTTTGGAAAAATTGGGACATGCCCATAGTCAATGCTTACACCTAAAGATGAAGATATTGATAATCCTAGTGATGACATTCTTCATTTTGCACATTAAAATTCTTTAAAATTCTTCATTTAGCACCTTGTCATAACATTCTTTACCCGCGAATGTTTACCAAATTACACTGGTTGATCCATAAAATT
>Ga0116227_10008283_pt1 | contig 19723 bp, 25 predicted proteins | sample S1TSphgellanicum_FD_89693 | JGI IMG/M metagenome (GOLD analysis project Ga0116227, IMG submission 89693) | Host-associated microbial communities from peat moss isolated from Minnesota, USA - S1T2_Fb - Sphagnum magellanicum MG | ecosystem: Host-associated > Plants > Peat moss > Unclassified... | reverse complement strand
GTCACAGAGGAGTAAGTCTCCTGGATTCTGTTGTAACTGATTAAAAAAAGCAGACAAAAATAGAGGAAACAACCAAAAGAAACGCCACATTGCAGTAACTGCCCCACTACAAAACAAATTATGTTCCAGAAACACTGGGTCCATTGGGATATTTTTCATGTGGACCCAATGTGTCCTGCAAAATGTTCTAAGACTCTGTCTCTTCAGCAACAATGGCGGGGTGTGCCCTGCATTTTGTCTTTTTGTAGGAAGAATGGTGACCACTACCAAGATAACTTATGCAGCTCTTTGTGCGGTGATCACCAAGTCTTCTTCTTCCTTCCTGACAAAAGGCTCAACTTATATTTTTTTCTCTTCTTTTAAGAAAAAAGTACAGTCCTAACAGGTCTCTAACTTTCAACATCAGACCATTTTACTTGCAGCGAACTAATTTGGAAAAAAGGAAAGGAGAATTGCAAGTATTTCCCTTACGAGTCTGTCAGGAGGCATAAAGCTGGACCAAGAGTGGCCATACCCACTTTTTCACCCACCACGCAAGACCCCATGCCGCTCCTCCCCCTGTAAGTTGCAATCCACATGAAAATGGAATTGCTGCTGCTCCCATTGACCACTTCACAGTGACACTCATGGTCAAACCGAGCTCCATCATTTTCAGTTAGTTTTTTGACCTTCAATAAATACTTAGTTCTCTGATCAAATAGGGCTTGGTCCTCAATTGGGAACCCGGCTTTTGAACCCTCTGGAGTCATGCATGGACCCCATAGTTAGGGTTCCATGTTCTTACCAAACAATTTGTCTCTCACTGGGTCCCTCAAACGAAGACCTAAGTCTCACAGGGTCCCTCAAACTGATATTCATCATCACAACCATCCATTGACCTAGTCATCCATCGTAATTTTGAGATTTAATTTAGCAGGAAAAGGAAGTAGCCACACAGTGTACACTAGAACTCTCTGCTTCAACGCATCTTCAAGGTATGGCACTGCCTCCCTAAACTGTCCAAGCACAGGGAGCCTGTAGGTAAACACAAAATACATCAGGACAGATGAAAAGGAATCCTTGAGTCTACTGCCATGGAAACAACTGTATATACATTAGGATGGGTGTGTGCTCTTGAGGCCGCATTCCCCCTTTCAGAGTATATCTCAGAACCCGCCATAGTGCACCGGCACCCTCCAGTGCGCAATGAAGGATGGATGGTAGGAGGTCAGGAAACAGTTTTCTGTTAGGTTCCAGTTCCTTAGCTAACCATGGTGGTTAGTAGGTAGGTATAAAAGATAGCCCTTACCTATGTATGAACCATCTACGTACTCACCTAGTATTCACCTATTTTCCTACCTATATATACGCATTAATTCTGACACAAGGGGTTACCGAGGTGAAACCACATATTAACCTATTGAGGATCCTATTATATACATGGATTGAGGTTCATCCACGACTGAGTCATAATGGGCATCCAGTGCTGGTGGGTGCTGGTTGGTGGGTGCTGGTTCACTCTGGAACTCAGAACCCAATTGTGCATGAATGAATTGGTAGTTCTTCATCTCAATGATCCTGTGCAAATAATGTATACATCAGCTCTCACAAGGTACAAGAGTTATATGTGTATGTCACTTGAGGTCTAGATGTGTGCGAGGAGAATATACAGATATACAATATGCTTACCTAGTACTTGCACAATGGCAAAAAGGAGTGTGAGCCGGAGGGGAGCTCAACTGGTGTCATGTCAGTATCTCCCAGCGGCTGGAGTCCTGGGAATACAATGAAGGCAAGTTAGTATACCTAGAATCAAGATCAATGCCATTTGCTGTCTGCTGGTCCTTAACATTTTGAATTATTCTGATCTAAACTACCCTTTAACTAGCGGTGCCCCATCTATTGTTCTATTGTTCACATATGATCAATCAGTTATCTATCAGCTTGGGAATCCATCTGTACGTACATCATCGCCTCTTGGCTGAAGGGTTTTGTATCTAGCAAGGGTAATGGGGTAATTGTAAAAGGGAAAACTGCACTTGCAGTCCTAACCATAATGCATCCCAGAAGTACCCACCCATAATGTTTAGAAAAGGAGCTATTGTCTATCTCTGGATAATGAAGAGCTAAAATATGGCCATACCATAGTGAAGAGGATCTAGGTGAACAAGAGCACAAATGTATCCATGTATCGTTTAGGTTAACACATTATTACAGGAAACTGCATCTGTCTGACTCTGTCATATATTGCTCAAGGATTGGTTCTGAGCTAAGGTCCATGAGAAATGGGGATGTACTTCAATATTTAAACTAAAGAGGGTGTATTAAAATGCTGCAAAAATGGCCTTTCAAAAGACTTAGGACAAAAAGAAGACTTTTTACCCTTGTTTAGAAGTATCTGTCACAATTTGCATCCACTTATGATCCACCACTCCAACTTCCGCTCTGTGTCCACAGAATAACTGCTCATGATATATTCCAGAGTAACTGAAGTTGCTGAGGGAAACGCATGATCCAGAGTTGTCTGAAAGCTGTGAAACAAATCGATGCAGGGGCAGAAGACAACTTAGAGCAGGGGGCAGATCAGGTTTTTTCATTGTTGTAGGGATGTTCAAGAACCTCTGTCAGCCATGAATAAGCCTTTTGTCAATGAACTCTTTGATTTTATTAGTGCTTCACTACCTTTCTATCATTTCATATAGGGGATTTACACAGATCCAGCAGCAGCAAGTTCTCTGCTTCTAAGCATTGAATTCAAAGTAGGATACAAAGCACATCTTTTAAGTGTAATGAGTAACAGAGCACTCTACCTCATAGTATTGAAGCAGCTCTGCAGTTCACTTTCAACATTTTACAGAACCATAGTGCTAGCCCTGCACGCCTGAGGCTGTGTCTACCATTTTCAAGATTTTCATCAATGTTGGATTTGTTATTCTGGACAAGCAATGAAATCCAAGATGTGCATGCAGAGCTAAACTAGGTCCTTGTTTTCAACTTTAGACTCATTCACTATAATGTGCAAAGCAAATTCCATTCATACACAATCGGATTAGAGTAGGACATTTCTATCCCTGAAAATACATGTAGACTACCTCCAAAATTGCAAAGAAGTTTTCTCAACTTGTGCTCTGCTGCACATCCTATAGCCACAAAATTGACAGTTTGTACAGAACAAGGAAAAGACTGAATGGCCATTTTTTGCATGGACATACTGCTCAAGATAAGATATTAACATTCTGAGAAATGTCTTAGTTGGTGTGCTCAGGATTGGATTAACATTTCCAACTGACAAATCTCTGAGTTGGCTTCCATCAATCACTGAACTCCTCTTCCTGAAGTTGAAGATCAAAGTGATAGACACCTGTAGACACCCCCAGCCAACATCATGAACACCATTGAGTGTACACAGAAGCCACTGCATGTGAGTGCATTCACATTTGGTACAGAAACACAAACCGTACACTGAACAACCATGTTGAAGTCCCCTGTACCCGACCATCATTCTCATAGAATTTTGTGGGTTGACAACTTCAGCAGAAGACTCTTCCAAGTTCCAATAGCACACAAAAGAGGCCCATGGAAACTACTTGAAGTAGAAACTTCTACATATATGTTTCAAGAAATGGTATGTGGTCATGAGGACAGTGAGGGGAGCAACCTCTGAACTTAGAATCTATATCTTTACAAATACTATTTTAACTAAATAAATGCTCAAACCTGAAGATGATGATAACTGGCCTCTGCCCTCAGGTGAGATGATTGTTATGACTTACCATGCCCTTTACCCACTCGCCGCAGTTGGGACACATATTGGGATACTTGCTTGATTGTCTCCACCTGCAAAGGAGACACACAACTCCCATAGTCATGGAAATCAGCCAACTGCAGACATTGACTTAGAGATACCGGATCACTGGTGCACATGAAGACTCTTTGAGCATTCATAATTTGCCTTATGCAAGTGTTCACTCAGGTATTGAGTCTACAGAAATGCAGTGACCATAATGTGCAAATACTGTACCTGAAAGCTTAAAACCTAAACTGGATCTGTGAAGTCTGCAAGCTATGAATATAGACTCCAATGGAAGGTAAGATTCAAGTTGCAATATGAATTAAAGAGTGATGTAATTTATCAAGACAGCTGCAGAAATTCCATGCATCTTTGCCAACAATTCTTCAATAGCATGTTCTAAATTCTAAACGACATGCAGATTCAGTGGCGATAACTTCTTTATAGAAATCTTTAGAGACTCTAAAGTACCTGGTCAGTAAGGAATTTAGCTTCGATGAAGTGAGACATCTCAGGGTCATCATTATCTGCTGCAACCTGCTCAAGACAAACAAATTGTTTGCTGCTTTTGAAGTCTAGCAGGTCAGCTTCTGGACACACGCGCTGCAATTAAGATATGGTGATTCCATTCAGATAGCATGTCTGGTGAAATGGCACATGTCCATCACCTGGGACATCTTTCATGCTACCAAGTCCACAGAAGATACATGATTAAAGGTGACATTTTGTACCTGGTGAAGTGAGAGCAGTTTTTCATTGGTTACCTTCTCCAGCCCAAGAACAAGTTCCATAGCTGGAAACAAGAGAGAGATGTTACCCTAACAATGAAAGTGGGTAGGAACCTGAGTACAGAATAGGTGCAATAGCCTCTTGCCCACAAGTGACAACAGATTATCCATACATGCAAGGTTCAATGAAGGAGCAATGGAGCTCTTCACAAAGTCGAAAAACAGTGGAACCCTAGTGATCTGAAATTCGCATGCAAAAGCACACAGGGCTCACTTACAGTAGAGAGCATCTCCTTTCTCAGGATGATCAAATTCCATGAGTGGCATCATAATGCTTTGCAATTTCACTCTACCGCCACGTTTATTCTGTTTGTACATGTCGTCGGCAGCACAGCAAAAAGAAACGCAGCCCGGTGTCATGTTCATCGGCAGTTGCAATGGAAAACAAAATGCTAATGCGCAATCGCTCGTCACAGGAACGCATTGTATTTCTCACGAGAACAATTTTACCTACCTGATATCTCATGAGCGTCTCAGCTCGTTCTCGCTTCTCATCGCTTGCATCCCTGAAGTACCTGTGCAGAGCAATGTGCTCAGAAACATCAGCATAGTACATTGCACGCTTAGAATTCCCCCCACAGAACGTGACAAACTTCGATAAGATATATAAGCAGCGCTTGAAGAAACATACTCCGCAAATCCTGGAAGACCGACGTTGTCCCTGTCGAAGTACGCAAAGAGAGCATGGTAGACGTAAGAGACATTGTATTCCACACTGCACAATCATCACCGATTCAAACCAGGCAGACGAGTCACGACCAATCTATTCCTTCCTCTTCATGCAACATGGAAAAAATTCTTTGTGATGGAAGTCTAGATAGTCTCGGTTATAATATTCTACGCTCGGTCTTCTTCAGGTAGTGAGAAGATCATGCAATGGTAGAAAGAATTGTATACGCACTTGATCTGGTCGTTGATGGCCGCTTCAGAGGAAGGCGAGAAGTGCTGGCGAGCAAGAGACTCAGTGTACGCAGAAGACACCTGCGTCAATTGGTTCTGTACTTCTGAAAACGGCTCAAACACGACGCCTGTGCGAGCTTTGCTGTCTGCTGCTTCTCCGGCCGGTTGCGGCGCTCCTGTTTGTGCTGCTGATGCTCTAACTATTACACCGGCCGAGATGATTTGCTTACCTGCTGGCTTTCTAGATCGCGATCCCGAAGTCGCAATTGGTCTCACAAGTACCGCTGATCGCCCTTGGAAACTTCTTCCACTGCCATCGAGTTGCTCGTAGACGGACATGGAGGCAAGCGAATTACCGGAGACGAGATGAGCGGCGGCCGCTATCCGTGGTGTGACCATTGACTGCATCGTCTGCATGTTGTGTCGACCTTTGTTTCGTCAATTGTGCGTCGATTTGCTTGATCTTTTCTCACGGATTCAACAGAGGAAAAACACTCGTTAGTTTCTAAACCAAAAATCAAGAACATAAGAAAAGAATTCGCAGTTTCATATCTGTAAAGCCGCTGCTCCAGAGCTGACAGAAAACAACAGAAAGGACTTAAACAAAAGGCGCAAAATACATGCGCGCGCTCTTCGTCTTCTTCCTCTGCTCCGCGAACGTATCGCCATATCCCAAACGAAATACACAAGTACGTACTTGTTGAATACATACAATATACCCCCAGAATGTACGGAGTACGATTCGATGTACACATAATCCACGTGGTTGTGTTTACTGCAGACGTGGCATATGACGTGTCGACGTTCCCTGTCTTGTACCAATAGGGGGAGGTGCAGGCGTGTGCCTTCTTGCTCTTTTTGCATGCGTTACTAAAAATTCCTGCTTCTTATTTTTTCTTTTTTTAGACTTTTATTAATGCTTTGATTTTTTTATTTTCATATTTCGAATTTCTCTTTTCGTCAAGCCAAGGAGGTCATTCGTTCGTTGGAAACAACTAATGTAATTAATTAGTGATTTTTTTGTGGAAAATTTCAGAAAAATTTCCATCTCAAATATTAGAAAATGAATATTCTGTTGCAAACTCTCTGATTTTTAGAAAACAAAATTTGCCAAGGTTTTGAGAAAACAAATTTTTATTTCAAAACTTCCATACATTTCAACACAACTTCTAATTTTGGGGTGGCTTTGCGCCAGGTTTTTTCCAGTTTTTTAACAAACGTGTCACTAATTAATGTTAAATCAGTTTTGGGATGTTGGTTAATGAAGCTTAATCACAAAAACAAAACACTAGGGACAAGTTTTTTTAGTATAGACTTTTTTGGGAATATGAAAAAAATGCAATGCATAAGAAAACAACTAGAAAACTTAATTTTGGTGAAAAAAAATTTGGGAGAGTTTTGGGAAAATGATTGCAAATACAAAGAATAACTTCCAAACTAATTTGGGAAGTATAGTGAAAACATGAGCAATTTGGGAAGTATGCTCAAGGTTTCAAAAAAGTTTGGAGTTCTAGCAATGTTTAGAAAATGCACAAAAAAAGTGGCATAGAAAAATAGGAAGAGTTAAAAATCAAAGAAAGGAAAGAAAAAGGTGAAAGTAAGGGGGGAAAGAAAAGTGAGATGTGAGAGTAGGAGAAAGAAACAAGTAAGAAGGTGTGAAAATATGTTTATTGTTTACTGTTTAAAATTTTATGTCTGTTTGGGACCAGAGAGTCCATTACACGAAAGGTAGATCATGGAGGACAGATTGTCCTCTAGTACTGGCAACATGCCACAAATTTGGCTAGGGCGACCGTGTTTGTAGTCTGCATGAGTTCAGCAAGAGTGTTCGTGTGGGTGAGGGGTAGGGTCGAACAAAAGCATTCCCTAACTTTTTGTGTATTTGGATAGATAAGCAGCAAGTGCTCTTCATCCTCTACCTTCCCCAAGTCGTAGCCTCGACAAAGCTTCTCTGCATATGGTACGCCTTTCCACGCACATAGCACTGCCTCAAGCTGCGTGTTGCTACATCGAAACCGGGCCAGAGCTTTCCACAGCTAGATATAGTTGATGTCACACAAGTATCTTTCACTTTCATACGACATACCCTTGAAGCGCAAGTATCTTATTTGCACGCTGGTCCCAATCTCGCAGTTGGTAAAGAACTTTTCAATGAAAGCCAGTCGCATATTATCCTTCACATTTTTTACATTCAACATTGTGTGGGGAAAATCTAGAAGGGGTGGGGTCCCAACCTCTTGGTTGATCCGGCCTCTTGTCATAAATCTACCACCAACTGGCTACACTAACCTTGCTAGACAGGTCAGATGTATGTGCGTTAACCCAAGAACTGTTCCCAACGGTAGTTCAGTAGTCCCCGCCTAGAGCGCACATGTCATTACAAGCTGAAGTGTTGTTTCCAGTGGTGATTGAGCCGGAGGTAGAAAACCTGCCACCTTTTGGGGTTAATTCTAGAGTAGCTATTTTTTCATGGATCCAGCCCAACATTTCTTTCCCGCAACAAGCATAGCAAGCTGGGCTTCCCATGCCTTTCTTAAGATGCGGTCTTTAGTGACCGTGCTCACACGATTATAGTATAGCAATGCTTGTCCCCATGCAAAGTGTTCAAAGGGGAATTCGCCAAATTCTACTAGCACCATGGACATGTTGGTTGTTTTTCACACCCCGAGTAGGGACTTGAGGAACCCTCGATACACTACTTCAATAGCTTCTATTTTCTTATAATCCACCCAAATTTCACGTGCGTAACTTGCTGTGGAACGCACCAACATGTTGAAGAGGCCATAACGTAACTTAACGTCCATAATACGTAGTTCTGCATAATGGCGGTTCAGTGCGAATAACAAACGCCTACTGGTAGCTGCTAGATGTTCCACTGCACTATCCAAGTTCGGGGTGGTCTCGAGTAAAATCCCCAAGTAATTGAAGGTCTGCACACGCTTAATAATGTCACCTTCAAACACAAACTTTTGGCATGGGTCAACAGAATTGAACACCATGACTTTTGTTTTTTCATAGTCACTGTAAGTCCACGTTTAGCCCAGAACTACTAGAGTGCGTCTAACTGTTGTTGCAGTCTCACCTTTGACTCCGATGTTAGAGCAAGGTCATCTATAAAAAATAACAACCATACGTGCACATTTGCTAAGGTCGGTGCATTGCATTCTTTGTCGTCTAAACGCCCCTTTAGGGCATCAAAATATAGCCCAAACAATAGGGGGCTAAAAGGACAACCTTGTTTCACACGTTGCTGGCACTTGAAGCTGGAGGTGACACCCTCGCTTGGGTGATTGATGCGTATGGTATCCTTGGCATACATCGCCTATAGGCATCACAAGAAGCATCCCTTCACCCCAAGGCCAGCTAACACCTGCCACGACATTTCACGCAACATAGTATCGAATGCCTTCTTTAAATCCACAAAGCAGCAATAGAGTGGCTTCTTTTTTGCCTTGCTCTGGTCTATTAAAGTTCACAATATGAAAAGTCAGTCAGTAGTGCAGTAATCTTTACGAAACCTAGCTTGACTCGTGGCACGCAGCCCATGTTGTTTAGCCCATTCGTTCAGCCTTTTATCAAGGATCATAGCAAACAACTTTGCTAGGATAGGCCCAACCGTTATCCCCCTGTAGTTGTCAAATTTAGAGGCATCGTCCCCTTTAAAGAGCGGTGGACCACCCCAGTGGAAAGGGCTTCTAGAAAGCGCTCTGCAAGAAAGTAATTGAACGCTATGAATAGTGACATGTGTAGCAATTCTCCCACATCCAAAATGAACTCAGCTTTCATACCATCCAAACCGGCAACTTTGTTCCTTTGTAACTTTTTTAACGCGTGAAATAGCTCAACAAGTGCGATATCTGCGTTCAGGGTGTGACTAGGTGGAGATTCGATCACCTGAGTTGATGATCAGTCCGTAACTAGATGGGTGGCGGAGACTGGCCAACTAGCACGCGAAAGCCCTCCAAAAGCATAACTGCACTGATCTTGTCCATAATGGGCGCCCTCCGCCGGTACTTTTTTCAGAACAAAGGCGCATCAACCTTAGCAAGCGCACACATATGTTGAGCTCTTGCAGTTTCCCAGAAAAGTTTTTTCGCTTTTAATAAATTTTTGAGTTTACTTTTTTGATGTTTAATAGTGTGTGAATCGGGGTTGACTTTCATCCACAGCCTCAATTCACGTTTTGCTGTACGGCAGTTAACGTCAAACCAAGGTTTGTTGCAGTGTCTCTTTTTATAGTTCCCTCCCGAAGGTTTGTTGCCAAAAGTAAACTTTATTGTAGCACCCACACATCGTTGTAGTAGGTCAGCTAATTCGTTTGCCCCCAAATGCCCAATCGAGTCAATAACCGACAAGTTTCCAAGATTCACTATTAGGGCAAGTTGGTACTCTTCAACTTTTGATTTATCATAGTTAACCTAGGCAAGAAGAATTTTTTTGTTACCATTGTATGTTGTGGTTCAACAAAGCTGCAATCGATGTTCAATCGTAGACGCAATGGCATGTGGTTAAAATCGCCCCCCATCGCGCGATAGCAGGTGTCATCTATTATCACCTTGAGGTGTGTAGCAGCTTGCCAAACTACAGGTGAGTCAACAATATAATCGATAGTGCTGCATCGCCCATTTGCTAAACAAATGAACTCCCCTGATTAGTCATTAGGTGTCCGGCCATTGAGGATGAGCAATGCAGCGTCACAGCATAGGTCTAGGAACTTGTGGCCCTAACCGCCAACACTAGCATCACAGTTTTGTCGCGTAGCCACAACGCTTGGTTACTAAGTCTCAACGAGCTCAGGTGCTTGTAACAATTCACAAAGGTCGCTAGTGTCAAGGGTATTTGGTAATGCTACAGTACGCACATTAAAATCCCCTCCCAATAGTACTATGCCCCCCAGAGTTTGAACTTCAACAATATTTGTTACCAGGTTTTGGAATAGGGATTCATTCTCGTGTTTGGAGCCAATAGGGGCAACGTACACCACGCAAACAAACAAGTCAGGGGCAGCACCCCTGCTAACCTGTAACCATAGATAAAAATTGTGGTTTCCTTCCTTCCATTGTGACAGGTTTCGCCTAAGGTGGCTACGAAAGTAAGCAACAACCCCCCAGCTATGTTTTGTCGCGTTTATATTTCCCAGCTGCATAATGCGTGCTACCACAAATGAATCAAACCCTTCAACATGTGGCAAATGTTGGCCTGGGAAATGCCAAGTTTCGGTTAATAAGACGAGGTCAACACCCTGAAACAACTCTAGTATTTCCACCCCCATGCATGTTCCATAATACCATGCATAGGTCTCTTTGGTCCTCACGCCCTTAGATAGAAGAGGGCGGGCAAATCTGAGTGTCGTCGACGAAAAGCTCGACTGCGCGCCAGAATGTGTGTTTGCCTGCTGCCTTTTTCTCCTTGAACAATGGCCACAGCTCTGACTTGCGCGCCTGTTATGTGGGCGTGAGGTCTTCATCCAGGCCCAACTTGGTCCCTGCTAGGCCCTTGCGCCCTCACAATGCAGCTTGGCAATCTTCGCTCATTATAAACTTGAGTAGCACCGCGCCGAGGTGTGTGCTTGTCGTCAAGGTGGAGGCCCGCGAAGTTCCAGGCTGTTGCCGCGTGGCAGCAACGACCTTGACACGCAGCCTCATTTGGCCCTGCAACAGCTCTGTGTTGAGCTGCTGCACCAGCTCATTTTCGGTCTTGCCCTCTTTAGCCTCAAAGCCTGTGAAGTGTAGGTTGAGCTTGCGCTCCTCTTGTTTGGGCACATCAGCCAGGGTCTCCACAGCTCGGCTAACCACCTAACGCGCGTTCTTGGCCATCACCGTGATCCATTTGGGCTCCTCTGTAGATATAACCTTGGTTGTGACAATCGTAGTCGCCTCACGCTCTATCAGCTGGTTAACCGCAAGGTTGCTAGCAGTCGTGAAAGACACAATGTTCTCGATGGTTGCCTCCATCTTGGACAATCGCGTGTCAATAGATGAACTGTCGATCTTGAGGCCCATGACTAACCATTGCTCGGCTAGGCCTACCTAGTAGACCGCTAGGGGTGCATTGTCTGGGACGTTGAGCCTAGCGTTGCTATAGTGCATCTTGGCAATGTCCTTCTTCAACGTGAAAATGTTCGACACTATAGTGAAAGGACACAACAGCGGTGCAGCATTGAGCACCATCGTGGAATTCTTCAAATCTTAAACCTTGTTGCTGGTTGTAACCAAGGGCGAAGCACCCATACACCAAAATAATAATAATAATAATAATAGTCTTTTTCGTTTTTTAGAAATGAATTTTTGTTTTCTGATTATTATTTAAAAACCTATTTCAAAAAAAAAACTAATAATCTTTTTCATTTTTTGGAAATGAATTTTCGTTTTCTGATTATTATTTTAAAACCTATTTCAAAAAAAAAACTAATAATCTTTTTCGTTTTTTGGAAATGAATTTTCGTTTTCTGATTATTAATTTAAAACCTATTTCAAAAAAAAAAAAAAAAGGAATTTGGATTTAAAATGGCGGACTTGAACGGTAGGCCTACTAAGCAAACATAGGTTACTTATAATGTAGCCTGATGAAAGAGAGGGCAGGGGAGGGGTACTAGGTGAATGAACACGGGGTGGGGGTTGCTCTGCTCCTCCCGCTCCTGCTGCAACAAGCTCTAGCGTTGTAGTGAGGACAGTGGTGATGGCGAGCCTAACCTCTTTCAGCACACCCTGCCGTGATTTTGCACAAAACCAGCGAACTAAAGAACGAATGAAGAAAAAATGCCACGTTTCTCTTCCTCCTCTTCCTCCTCCTCCTCTGCTCAAGTTGTTCTCTCTCTCTCCCCTCTCGCGTTTTTGCAAAACTCCAAAAACATTGCCAACTTGCTGCTAGACTCAACGATGAAAAGGACGAAGAGCAACGGCGGCCATAAACCCTAAATCCAACACTATAAAATTCAAACCTTGGAAGGCTAGGACTTTGACGTGAAGATTGTTCAATGGGTCAATTTATGCAAAGAAGTTTTTGACATGGAAAGATGTATATCACACTTTTTTTTTGTGAAGCCATTAAACATTTGTGCAAATGAAGAAGAAAGTCTTTCAAGTATGGTCAATGTGCATAATCATGAAGATGAAAAAAAATGTAGGTTGCAATTTGTATGTACATGTATTTCAATTTGCAAATTCTAATGAGACTCTTATATTAGTTTGTAATTATTCTCACTTTTAATTATTGAAACTGTTGAAATTTTGTGTTTTGCTTTTGTGAACATGTATCCTCTCATTTATGAATAGACATTTGTGAAATTTTCAAGCATTCCTTTGACTTGCACTTGTGTCGCAAACCTTTAAATCCTTACAATCCAAGTTTTTGGTTCTTTAGATTCTTTCCCTTTCTAGTTCATATTGTAAAATTCTTTCTTTGGATTTCCTTTCTAAAGCCTAATTATGGATTTTGTCTTTGGCATTCTATATTTTCCTTTGGTTGTAGCTCTTAAAAAAGAAAAGTCCAATTTCTATTATGAAAGGAAGCTTAGAGAAAAACCAAATTAAACTTTTCTTTGGATTCTTCAATTCTTGTTGTAACCATCTTGTTGCAAATCATCTTTAGTGATTACCCTTTTGGATTTTTACAAATTTGTTTTTATGGTTTCTTTCTATAAATGCATGAAAACTTAACATTGTCTCTCTGGATTCATGAACTATAGACCCACACAAGCTTGCTTCATAATTTTTTTGTTCATTAGTAATCTATATGGATTTCAAAGCCTCTAGATCCCCTTAGCCCAAAGCAAACCAAACTTTCTCTTTGAATTCTTCTAGTTATCCATCTAAATTTGTGATACTCCTTCTTGGGTTATAATTGTTTCTTTTTAATCTTGTTTTATCACTTTCTAAATTCATGTGTACATCACTTCTAGACTTTTGTGGCTTTGTACTTGTTTGTATTTTTGTGATTATTGTCTCTATGCATTTGTGACACCTTGAAAAACCTCTTGGATTATGGATCCCCATTTGAAATGGATTTTAATTATTCAATTATGGTTTTCTAGTTACTCCCTTTTGGTTTATCGATTAAGGATTCTAGTTACTAACCCCCCTTTGCCCTTACTCCTCCTTTGCCCAAAGCTACCTAGAGCCCTCCCTCCCTTTCTTGAACTTTGTCTTGACTTATAGACCCCTTGGTAGCCCTTAATCCAAAGCTGCAAAACTTTTTCAAATGAATTTAAAGTTTTTTTTTACCTACCTCCTCGCCCTTCCTCCCCTTTTGTCTTGAGTTACAACACCCTCCTTCCCTCTCTTGAGCTTTGTATTGACCTATAGACCCCCTATGACATTCTTTTTTTTGGAATTGTGATCTTATTCATTGGATTTCCTTCTTTCTAGATCTATGAACTTTTTCAATACATGAAATTCTTTCTAGATCTATAAAATTTCTCACTAAATTTTTCTCTTTTTCCTTGTGTAAATTTTGTGATTAGAAATTTCTATGTTTTAAAATTTCTTTTCCAATTTCCTATGTCTTTAGATTTAAAATGCTTGATGGATTTAATTTGAATTGCTTTTAATAATGTAAGTATGGCGAGTTTTGAATTTGAATCAATTTTTTTCATGACACAAGTTCCCAAACTTAGTTTTTCAAAAGAAAAGCTTCAAAAAAATTGGGGGGATACTTTGAAGGAGTTCAAGATAGGCATAATGAATGAAGATGGTGTAGAAAGGTTGATGTTGCAAAGTGATCAAATTTTAGAATAATTGAAGGTAACATATGGTCATGCAACAAGAATATACTCAAAAGGAAATAATCTTTGATAAACAATATAACAAGTTGTTTATCCCACTCCTTTCCAAACCTACCCTTAGCCTAACGTTCAATGACACATCATGGCCATCATTAATAAGCCATGTTACATCTTCAAGTATAGTAGTTAAGAGACCAATGTCCAAGTTTGAGATGTTACAATTGCAATGCAAAAGCTTGACCACTATCACCAATAGGTTGGAGGTTAGAGTGGAGGATCAAGAGGCTTTATTAAAGGCAAAGGTATACGTTAGCATACACCAAAAAAATGCATTTAAGGTAGTAAAATTGAAGGCAACTAAAAAGTGTGGAGTGATTTAAAACGAAAAATTTAAAGTTAACTTTAAGGAATTGTTGAACCTATAACTAATAATTGTTTCCTAGCCATGTTTTGTTGGGTCATTCATGTGCCCATTAAGACTTCACATTCATTAATGACCTCAAATGTGAAGTCTTGGCAATGCATGTGCAATAAGTTTATTAGTAATGCAATAACTTTAAACAATTCATTATATTTTTTCTTTTATTGAATCAAAATGTTTCATTAACCTTCTCCACTTGGATTTCAATCCTCCAATTTCTCGTTCAACCCTAACCTAGAAACCTACATGTAGTTTTAATAGGTTAATCAATTCAAATAAAGAAAAAACTTAAACTTAAAATCTAACAACCTATAATTTAAAATTTTAAACCTTAAAACCTAACTCTATTTAAAACCTAATCTAAAACCTAAAGTCTAACTTTAAAATTGAAAACATAAAAACCTATAACCTAAAATCTTTAACCTTAAAACCTAACCTCATTTATAACTTAACCAAGAACTTAACCTTAAAATTGAAAACCTAAAAATTTATAACCTAAAATATTGAACCTTAAAAGTTAAATCTTAAATCTTAAACCTAAACCTAAAACCTAGAACTTAGAACCTAACCCTAAAACTTAAAACCTAAAAACCTATAACCTAAAATCTTAAGCCCTAAAATTTGAAACCTAAATTGTAAATTGGTTCTTAAAACTTAACCTAAAACTTAACCTTAAAACCTAACCCTGAAATCTAAAACCAAACTTTAACTTAACCTAACTTTCTCAACATCAAAACCTTCCTAATCAGATACATTATGAATATTTTTTTAAGTCGTCTAAGTTGCCCATTTAAATCCTAAACTTAAATCCTTAAACCCACAACCTTAATACTTTAAAAACCCAACTCTAAAACCTAAACCTTAAAATTTTATTCCTCAAAATCTAAGACCCAAAAAAAATCAAATGAAATGAATAATGAGGTGGTAATTAATTCACAAAAGCTACATGCATTTTGTTATACACCTTAATTGCATCTAAATTAACTCTAAATGTCATTTCATGCCTCACAATACAACACATCACAAACATATCTTTGCCCATGTAACTCAAATCACCCAATAAGTACTCAAAGTATTCATTTGTGTGCACAAAATATTGACACCAATTTTTAATAATTAACACAAGGTACTAATGTCATTGTACGACTTGGGTACCTAAAGTCAAAACATATGAATAACCCATAGCAGTCCACCACCATCATGTTAATGTAATATATTTCTTTTAACCCATTAAACTAGCTTCAATGTGTAGGATTGTTCTAGGGCCTACAGACTTTGATGAAGGTCCCATCGATAAATCCAATGCAACCTTAAAATTGTGGAAGTTAAATCATTTACATTTATCAATCCTCAATAATTGACCATTGGATTTCATTAGTATAAGCAAAATTGATGCAAAATGTAATAAAAATGTCATCATGATTTATTAAATTTTTGTTCACATTCTAGAAAAAATTATCATTCTTAATGAAAGGGTAGATGCAAGTTATGATGGCTCACTTTTGTGAGAAAATGGTTTTTTTCTCTGGGCACCCGTTATTCAAATGCATATGGTGATTACTATATCCATGTATCTACTAATTGGAACTTGGATTTAAACTAATAATTTCATTATGAAAAAAATTGTGTAATTATTTATTGATAAAAATTCTTTGTTAATAATAATGAACTTTTGAAGAAAAAATATGGATTGGTCATTTGACTAGAAAATCACAAAATGAAAAATATTATATTGATTCACATTCCAAATTTGTTATTGGACTCAATATATAATGTAGTACAAGATGAAAAATATTTTCTTTGAAAATCTTAACCATATAATAGTTATGGATTTTTGAATGTTTAAAATTTGACCATATTTTCATAAGTTTATGAGTCGCAAATTTTATTTGTGTTTCAATTTTTTTGTCCCAAAAACATATTTTTTGAAAGCTTTAGATGGGGCATTATTCCTATGGATTTTGTGGGTTTTCCTTTTAGAATTTCGAAATTCAAAAATGACATTAGCTACATTAAATACAAGTTTTCACATAGATTTGGAAAGATTTTTAGGTGATTGAAAATGTATTATTCAAATATTAAAATAATAACATTTAAAAAAGCAACAACCATGTCCATTTGAATCATTTTAAAGAACCTTGTATGGATTTGTAAAGAGTGTAATTTTTGCTAATATTGAGCCACTATAATTTGCATCTACCCGACATTATCATGCTTCAATATGTATAGGATGGATTTGAACATGCATTGTTTTGGGTGCATCTTGGACAATCACCCAATAACATCGTGATGTTCCCTTATGAACCTTGCATGACTAATAATGGTTGACACAAGTTGTGCCAACTCTTCAAACTCTCCCAAAGTGAAATTAGTGAATGTTTTAAACAAACTTGGTTTGGCCACGTGGTTGTTAAAATTTCGTGCACACCTACATTGAAGTCCATTGATTATCCATCTCCTTCTTTTAACTTTGCCATGTAAAAAATTCCCAAGTGTTGACATAAATAATTATAGCTTATAGTGTAATATAATCGTGAGGCTCAATCTCCTCAAGTAATTCCTTGTCATTACTTGAAACGTTCATGTCGAGATTTGAAAAAATAAGTTCCATTACTCAAAAGTTGAATGGGCATTCCAAAAAAAAAAGCAATTAAAATGGCCTCAAAAAGAAAAATCACCTGAAATTGGCCTTAAAAAAGACTTTAATGAAATGGTCATCCCAAAACATTCAAGTGAATTGACACTCCCAAAGTCTGAAGACTAATTATATTTTTCATAATGTATTTTCATACCCTCCCTAGGTTGAATTTTTCACTGTACTTTTTGAAATTTGGAATGCCTAGTATAGCTTATCAATTGGGCCTTTCGAATTTCAAAAGGTATAGTTTTAATTGTTTTATTTAGAAAAATTCTTCTCTTTTATCTTTATCCATTTCTTTTTTTCTTATCTTTTTCTTTATCATTTTTTTCTATTTTTTTTTACTTTGTTATCTTTTTACATTGAATTTTTTGAAAACAAAGTTATGAACCAAATATATCTTTACCATAATTTTGTGAAAACAAAGTTATGAATGTCAATTAAGGTCAACCATAAAATTTCGAATTGTCATCAATAAAAAATGTGTGATTGATATGAAACTAAGCAAATCCATGAAATTACAAAAGAGAACAATATCAATGTTTGAGCTAAAAAAAAAGAGTTCCAAAAAGCTCCAAAAAGTTCCAAAGGTATCAAAACACATTCAATTTTGAATCCACAAAACTTTAATTTGCAAATGTTTCAAAAGGACTTGCCCAAAATCATCTTGAAGCAAGATCATGATCTCACTAAGAAGTTGAAAATCATCAAGTGAAAAAATCAAGTGTTATATATTATGAATCTACAAAGTACAATGTATCATATGAACCATTAGAAGCTGAGAATTATCTTAAAACAAAATCAAATTGTTCTATGTGTTGCATCTGTTACCAAACCAAAAAGGGCATTGTGATCAACCACATAGTTAATTATGATTGGACAATTTTGAAAAAAGTTGAATACATGTCTTAACAATGTGTGTGATGTTTTGCTTGACTTTGTGTGCTTTAACATTGGTTGTGATGTTGTGTTGACATTAACATTTTCTAGTGGCTATCGACCATAGATGGATTCAAGTTATTGTCTATGTTTGGGAAGCTCCACATCAAACAAATAATCCTAGAACTTGGGGTCATGATGATAATCAACATTAAAATGGTTTGAGCGTTGAACTTGCACCATGGTATTATCCTAAGTCATAACATCAAAACCAAAAGCTTTCGAAATCGAAATAAACACATCCACAATAGCAAAATGACCATCAACACTAAGATTGTTTTGAACAACATCAGCAATGACACTCACATGAACCATACCTTGAGCAATACTAGCAATTCCTTCATTAGCACTATTATTAGCTTCATGATGTTGATTTTCATTTTCAGCACCAATGTTTTGTAAGAAAGAAAAACTATAGTAAAAAATTATGGGAAATATAAAAAACCCAAAAAATAACATAATAACATCACCATCAAATACTCTTGCATGAATAAAACACCATGAGTAACAACAATTCATCAACTTTTTGCATAAAATTAAAAAAAATTAAAATTCAATTAAAAATGTTTTACAAAAAACAAAAGAGATGTGTAATCACAATAACACATACCATAACAAGTGTAACATTTGCTTGGTTTTTTCATGTTTTAAAGTTGTAATTTAATTTGATGTTGAAATTGTAAGATTTTTTTATATAGTTTTATTTTTAATATATCATGGGAACATGTGAATTAATTTGAAATTAATTAAATGAATTTAAAATTAATAAAAACACTCATTAAACACTATATGCACACTTGCTTTTAAACAATAAAAGGACTTGTAAATGGATTTTGAATTTTTTGAAAATGACATTTTTTCCAAATTTTTAACATGAACCTTAATAAAATAGTATGAAGAAAAATTTTAAAATTTTTAAAGATTTTTTTGAAGATTTTAAGAAAATATTCTAAGAATATTTTAAGAATATTTCCCCAAAAGTGGTCACAAAAGTAGTTAAAAAGCAGGTGGGTGTGGCTTGTGTTACCCCATTTGCACCTAAAACAAAAAAATTACCAAATGAAAGGATGTCCAACATTAACCTTTGTTTTGTCAAATGTTGTCTTCTTGTCATTAAATGTTTCATCATATCAAAAAAAATGGATTGCCCTTCACTTCATTACTAATAATGTGTTAAAGTTATATCTCTTAAATTTTTGTCGATTTGGTTGTAACTACAAACATAATAAAACAAAGATAAAAACATTTCCTACTAAAATTTTTAAAACCCTAATTTTGTATGACACAACTTTCAAAACCCTAATATTAAAATTTTCAAAACCTATAACCATAATGTTATTTGCTTTAATTTTTACAAGCTTATGCAAACTGATTAGAAATATGTCATGTATGCAACAATTATAACAAAATAAAAATATAACAATAGAAAAAAAAAAAAAAAAAAAAAAAAAAAAAAAAAAAAAAAAAAGAAACCAAATTAAAAGAAAAAAAAAAATAAAATACAAAAAAATTTTTTTCCTTAAAAAAACGAATCCATTTTTTTATT
>Ga0116227_10008282_pt1 | contig 19723 bp, 11 predicted proteins | sample S1TSphgellanicum_FD_89693 | JGI IMG/M metagenome (GOLD analysis project Ga0116227, IMG submission 89693) | Host-associated microbial communities from peat moss isolated from Minnesota, USA - S1T2_Fb - Sphagnum magellanicum MG | ecosystem: Host-associated > Plants > Peat moss > Unclassified... | reverse complement strand
TATATATCAAGTATATTTATGAAAAATGTAATAAAGGTTTTTATATTATTTATAGTTTTTCTTGAGTCATATTTGAAATGACTTTATTTTAGTCAAATTTTCAAATGATATTTTGGACATCCACGTCATTTTGTCATCAATCATATATGTTATATGGATGAAAACTTACAATGAAAAAACAATGTCATCCTCCTATTTCCACGTCATCATCTACTAATCAAATGCACCACTAATATATGAATATAATTTTTTCCACATAAGATTTGAAATAATATTCTATGACTATAATCAATTATGTAGTCATTTAAGACATCTAGTCATTGATTTCTTGGTTGCAAAAGACATAATTCCTTTTGCGTGTTTAAACGAAATTAAAGAGCAAACATATTTTACTTTGGATCCTTCAAGGGTATTTAGACAAACAAAGATACCGATGGGCAACTTCCAAGCATGTGATGCTCTGAGTATCCTCTTTAAGTTTGAGAAGCCTCCTATAGAACATATTCAAGGTTTCATCCTTCTATTGAAAGAAGGTGGTGAGCTACAAAAAAAATTTCAGAACTTTTCACTGGAAATTCCAACTCAAGAATTCAAAAGAATTCCTTCACTAGATCAGCAAAAGCTGGTGCATTAATGGTGGGAGGAATGTTTGTGGTAGCAACAATGAATTGTTGAAGAGAAAGATTTACTGAAGTAGGTACCAAATTTGGATTATTGGGCATAGTCCCATGATGTGTAATGGCAGCTTGCAATGCAGCTTGAGAGGCGGTGGTGATGGTTGTGGCATAAGCTAGATTAAGGATTTGGGTGACGCCCAAGATCTTCAAAGAATGTTGCTTGTAAACATCCAATGCCTCATAATGCACATAACAGGCCAATTGTTTGAATAATAATGCCTCGGCGTAATTAGCGCCATACTTGAACTCCAATTCACAAACCATAGTTAAGAAAGTTGCCTTGAATTCTCTCAAAGAAATTGTACTTGGCTTTCCATTGAATTTCTCAATTCTCCCAAAGGAATTGTTGACCTCCATGGTGTATATGGCTGTAGAGGTCACGGCTTGTAGCAAAATATACGGTGATGGTGTGAAAGCAGGTGCGATAGCAGGCATACCCCACTAATTAACCCCTCTAAATGGATTCTGATGTACCATTGATGTAGTGTAACTTGAACCTGAATTCCTAGTAAGAATTGTGCTGGATGATGATGGTGCTATAGACGTTTGATGGTACCATCATGAAGATCATGAGTTCAAAAAATCGGCTCAAATGATTGTGTGTTACTTTGTAATTGATACTTCGGCTTTGGCTGAGTGGTAGTGCTCTCATCATTTGTGGACATGGTGTTCTCCCATGCCCTAAAATTTGGTAGCAATATAGAGCATTAAATACAAAGTTCTAACACAACCATGCAATTAAATGCATTGTAATGGAAATTAAAATGTGAAATGCTTAAGAGAATATAACCTAAGCAACCTTTAGTTTCTGTAATCACTAGTGTTAAATGGCGAAGTAGAAGAAGAAAGAATTATATATTTACATATTAATAAGATTACGTAAGTGTATGTATTAATACAAAAATAACGTAAATGTACATATTAAATATGTAGATGTATGTATTAATTATTATTATTTAAAAATAATAATAATTATTATAATAAAATTAAAATTAAAAAAATGTCAGTGCACGGAATGGAATCGGATGGACAAAACTATGACGAACGGACGTCTGTGAACAAAAATCTGCAAACGGACGAAAGTCGACGACGTAACATCAGAGGCCATGGCATTGCAGAACGCCCATGAACTTTGTAACGATGGTCGACAATAACGTGACGTCAAAGGCCATGGCATTGCAATTCACAATGCTGCAAATGCAACAACTCGTAACGCTACAACTTGCAACGACACTATAGCTCATGGTGTTATAGTTTGCGGCATTACAACTTATGGCAGTGCTGGAAAAATAATTTTTTCTTTTTCTTTTTGCTTGACGCTACACCCAGCTTCAAAAGTCTTCGAGGCGGAGGCCTTTATGAAAGAGAGAGAGTCTCTGCACGAGAGAATAAATAAATAAATAAATAAATCTAAAAAAAAAAAAAAGCTTTCTAAGATACATCACTCCCCCATTTGGTCTTGCTCTTCCCAACTCCTCTGATCCTGGTTCTGTTGGCTAGCAGAAGTGTAATAGCACAAGCTCCCTCTAATAGTAGTAATAGCAGCAACAACACCAGTAGTAACAACAACAACAACAAAAGAAACCCAAGAAACTCAAAGCTAAGAAAAATCTGCCGCTTTCAACATTAAGTGACAGAGAGTAGTGTTCTGAAATTTAAATTACAAAGAAGGAAAGAAAATGTAGTGTATATAAATGGTAGTCATGTAATAGCCGCCGTGAACATCTAGAAATCCAATCTAATTATTGAAGAAACTCTTTTTGACAAAGGAATTCTAGAAAAACTAACAAGAAAAGGGAAAAGTTCGGCCTTTTATACAATTGCCAACAAGCTAAAACCCTAAACAAGCCGTAACCCTAAAACGCGTAATAGTGTACAGTAACCTAAGAATGTACATTAACCTTAAAAAGCATGAATGGCATGCCCGTAACTGGCCATTATGTATGAGGCCATGCATACGGGCATGAAAGCTATTTAGGATGCCAAATTATTATTGTTCAAGAGCATGCAAGAAACCATGTCCAAATTTGTTGAAAAATTATGAAATGTTCAATAAAACTTTTTCGTGTATTTAATGTAGCAAATACATATGGCTCCATGATGCACCTCTTGGATGTACATTTGCATGCTTGTAGAAACTTGGGTTGTAACCAATGAGTTTCATGAGCCTTTGAATCATGCTTACTCATCGTTATAAATGTTTTAATGTTAACATTTGCAACATTTGAATCAATTTTGTTGTCTTTATTGATTTGAATGAAATCATATCATTTTCTTGTCAAATCTAGTAATTTAAAATATCTTATATTTCACAAATTTTATGTTGAATGAAAAACCTTATCTTGCATGGAAATTTTGTATTTGTAATGTCATATATGTGTGCATGGTTGCATTTATCCCAAATTGGGTTTCAAAAAGTTGTTCTTTCTTTTCCAAGAAGTAAAATTCCAACGTTTTGTGGATAAAATTGTTTTGTCAATGTCAATGGAGTCTTGGATGACTACTTCTCTTTTTGGTATCCATTGTCATAAGATCAATGCATTCAAATTATCATGTGCTTCACACTAAACATCATTGATACATTATGCATCAAAATTGTCTCCATGTAAACAAATAATGAAGAATGAAACATGCACACACAATGTTAGGAACCAATGTCAATGCCAAATCCATTCACTAATAAAAATTAGCCAACATGTAACCACTTCGTTTGCAACTACATGCGATTTGTAATCATTTGCAACTAAGTTTGAAAATATTTATAACTATAAGATCAAATTTCAACTATTTTGGTCAATCTTACAATTATGATGCAACTATTGGAAATTTCATCTTATCGGTTGAATGGCTTTTAAGTTTATTTTCATCCATGATTATATTGATATGTCCCATTAATTGCAATAGTCACCAAATTAATCACATTTTAAAGGTACTCTATAGTGACATACGGGTATATTTTTATGTATGTATTAAAATAATATTTACAATATATTACATATATCATAAATACATATTTATGTGTATATTAATTATGTGTATGTATGTATATTGTTCATAAAATGAATCTAAAAATTAATATTTCAGTTATGAAATGTATATATATTTGAATTTAAGAATTGATCTTTTAATTTAAGAAATATTTATGTGAATTTGAATTTTTTATTTGCATTCTAATTTTTTGTTTAATTAAAAATCATTCTTTGAGTCTAAAAATTGATATTCCAATTCTAAAACATTTCATTTGAATCTAAAAATCAATATTTGAATTTGAAGTTTTAAATATGAATTCTTAAAATTTTTAATTTTATTCAAAAATATATGTTTCATATAAAATTATAATTCAAATTATGAAAATTATATTTAAACATTAAAATCAATGTTTCAATTCTAAAAACTGCTATTGGAATTCATTATATATATATAATTTTAAAAAATTGAATATAAAATTTTTATTTTAATTCTAAAATTTTTTATTGGAATTCTTTCTTTAATTATTTGATATTTGAATCTGAAATTTTCTAATTGAATTCTAAATTATTGTCTTCACTTCTAACAATTAATATTTCAATTCAGAAATTTATTAATTGAGTCTAAAAAAGGACAGTTCAATTTTGAATCTGAAAATTGACATTTCAATTCTGAAAATTTTTATTTAAATTCAAAGATTTATTTCATCCAAAAAATGATATTTGAATTCTGAATTGTTTTTTTGGAATCTAAAATTGATATTTCAATTCTTAAAATTATTGATTGAGTTTCAAAGCGTTTTTCTATTAGTGTTATCCATAATGAATCACTTTTATAAATAATTATAAATGATTATATTTATTACTTATAAGTTACATTAAATTATTATTTTTAAAACATAGAGTCTTACATTATACTTTTTATATTATTAAAGTAAAAAAATTAATTACTGTAATTAATGTTACATTACTTTAAAATCATTGTAATTAATTCAGATAAGAATTGAATATAGTATATGCATAATTATTTTTTAATTGAACATAATTATTCACAATATGTAATTTATAACTTTAAATCTGAATTCAAATTTTTGGAAAAATTATAATGTAATTAAAATAATTATTGTAATGATTTTAATTTCAGGAATTATTATAAAGTAATTTATATTTATATTTTAAAAAAATTATTTGAAAAATCGTGTAGGAACTTTTTTAATAATTTTTTATTATTTATAATTTGAAAAATAAATTAAAAATATTTTAAAAATAAATAAATAAATAAATTTTACATTAATTATATTATCTATAATTCGACTAGATATAAAAAAGTAATAAAATATTTTATTTATTTATCTTTGAATTATGTATTAACTTGTGAGAAAATAGATAGCTAGTTAATTAAATATTAATAAAATATTATTTATTTAAATAGTTGATAATGAATATTTAATATTTATATTGTATAGTTTATATTTTAAATAAATGTTAAATTTAATCATTATTAATTAAATGGTGATCTAATTATATAGTGAGCCATGTATTTGAATTATTTATAAATATACAAAATTAAGAACAAAAGGCATGAAGAAAGTTTTGGAATTGCAATTTAGTTTGTGAAGAAGTTGCCACTTCACAATTTATCCCATATCGTTTGTTCTTCAATCCTATTTTGAACATTATATAAACAAAGGGTGTGGTCATTAAATTTCACATTAAGAAATTTGTGCACATGGGTTGAACCAATCAAAAGGCTTAACCCAAAAATAAAATAAAATTATGCATAATTTTAAACTATTAACTTCCCCAACCTATTATCTACTTAACTAGGTAGGTACATAATATGACCTACCCACCTAGGTCAACCTATGTACTTACCTACCTAAATACTTACTTATATGAGTAGGTATTTAGCCTAGGAAAATAGACCTACCTACCTACCTTTTTACCTAAATAGGTAAACAAGTAGGTATGTAACTTAGGTTTGTAGGCACCTATTTATATACTTACCTAGGCACCTACCAACCTAATATTCATATTTTGTATTAAATTCATCTTAAGGTGCTACATGACATATTTACACTAGGCCACGTGTCATAATATAAGATCATCTAAGCATTTGAATTGAACATTTTAAATTATTTCAAAATAATTATTATCATTATATTTTAAATAATTCAATCTCTGAACATGTGGCAACACTTCATTTCCCTCAATTGTGACCAAAATAGTTGCATTGTAGTCGCATGTGACAATACGTATATAATGGAGTCAAAAGATGAATTTGTATTTGTTGATTTCTTCTTTCATCCAATACCTTTTGTCATTTGCAACTAATGTCTCATGTGATTTGTCCAAGGCGACTAATGAGATTTGAGTCGCAAATGTTGCTTGCGACTAAATTTTAGTCACAAAGATTAGTCAAAAATATATGTTTTTCTTCTAGTGATTCACTTCATCAAAATCCTTTAGTGACCTTTCAAAAGTTTGAATGCCTATTCCACACACATTTGTGTTAAACTTTGGATAAAATTCCAATAATATTTTTTTGGTTTAATCCATTTTTGTGCCCTTTGTATGGGGGAAACATCCAAGGCCTAATTGGGTAGGTAACATCACCTACAAGAACATAAGGACTTGACCTACCAGTTTCACAAAATTGCCCTAACACAAAATGGTTGCACAAGTTTGAATCATGCATGGAACTAGCCCACCTAATGTCATAATCCCAAAAAACACATTTAAATGTAACCACCTTTTGTAAAAGGACCAAATAGAACCCCTTTTAATTTTAATAATCTCTAGCATGTACATGAAATGTTATGATTGGAACATGTGATCCATCTACAACACCTACTACATAAGGCATAAAGGGGTGAAATTACAACCCCTGATCATTACCATCTTTTAGGAGGTAAGATTGAAGGAACAAGGTCAACATTTTATTACTCAAAAAATAAACTACCCTCACTTGCTTGCTTTATTACAACTACTCAAGTAATAAGTAATAAATCACACAAAAAACAAAAGAAAAGTATAAGGTTTACTATCTAAAAATATACCTACCATCTTGTCGATAAGTTATTTTAATGGTGCCAAAAGAAGAAAATATAGACGGGCAACATGGGAAATGAGCATAACTAGAGAGTAACTATTTTCCCAAGGTTCTATAATACCTTTAATGCCCTTGAATGTTGTCCTAATGGGTATAGAGGCTTCCCATAGCTATTGTCCCCACCTTAACAACGCCTATAGACCTTTTGGTAACTTTACCTATTATTTATAAGACCCCATAATGCCTCCCCAATTTTGTTTATTGTTTGCAACAAGCTGCACCCACTCATGGTCATTGCCTACCACTTGTAATAGTCCCTTTTAATCTGTCAACTATTACTTTCAAGTGCTCCTTTTCTTCCTACTACTTTCCTATGGTAACTAATTGCTTATTATTCCAAAAGCTACCACTCATCCACTTCTTATGCCCTTTCGCTCTTTGATTTAAAAGAAACGCATAACTACCATGGAAAGGGTTAGCAACACCTTGTATATTCTTAAACTACATTCCTTCCCACATCTCTTAGTATAATAAATACATACAAATACATTTGCCGACTACTCTTTCCTCCCTAATGTTACAACACACATTTTTTCAAGAAAGTCTTCCATTCCTAGAACCAACTAACTTTCAAATACATTAAAAGTCCTCCAAGTCCTCTTCTAATCATTTTTCTCCACAAAGTCCGACAAGGCCCATATTGACCTCATGAAAATAAGGCCATTATCTTAATCCTTTCTTAGATATTTCTTTGGTGATTGGCTAGATTACCCCCAACCACTCATTAGTATGAACTACTTAATCTCATTAATTTCACCTCTTTGGTAAAGGACAATAAATCACTAGTAACTATTAGTTATTAGGATACTTATGATACTAACTAATCTAGAAATTTCCACCTCTTAACATAGGGAATCCCGTGAAGTGATTGAAAATATTTTGCAGTGTTTTTCATCATATTTGTTGATGGCCACTTGATTTATGACTTTTTCATATTCATTTTTATTGCAAAAAAGAATTCAACAAAGATGTTTTGATTAGTCAAGAATCCTACTCCGAAGAGATTTGTAATCATTTGCACCTTTGTTATAAGTTACCAATCTCAAAATCCCTATGACAACTCTAGTTTCTAATCAAATTGTAGAATGCATGCTTATATATGTTCTTAGCATCAAAGGGACTACTTGGGAACATATGAAATTTAAAGTCTATTTTGACACCCTCATTTTAACCTTGAATTTTCTAGCATTGAAGGATGTAAACAAATATAATGCACAATATCTTTGCACTTTTACATGAGCCCACAAAGTACGAAATTTAGATTTGTGTTGTTTCAAGGAATTTGCATAAAAAATAATTGATTGCACTTGTTTCAAATGAGCTTGAATAATAATCACATGTACAGTTTGCACATTTTCAGATAGGCAAACATAGCCACTTGAATGCCTAAAATTGCCAACAAAAATCATTTCATGTTCATGATCTCTTCCATAGTTGAACAACACATTCAAAATCCCCAACATGATTTTTAAAAATAAAATTCAAAAGCATGTCAAAAGAATAATACCCATTCATATGCTTAAAGACATAAAGGAGAAATATAACACTAGAGCACTTCCAAGGATTCAAGATACACTTGTTACAAAGGGTGCAACAAACAAAAACTTTTACCATGAAGAAAAACTTCTTTTATGTGACTATGGAAATGAAGAGTTTCACACCACATTGCATACATTGTAAACCACAAGATATCCTTAGATCTCACAACCTAAAAGGAAAAGAAATTTCTAAACTTCCAACCATGTGTAAGATGGAAAGGAAGGTTGAGAACTAATGCACACCTATTTCATACCAAAACCCTAACCAATGCCCTTTTCAAGCCTTCCTTTCTTTGCACTTCCACCCATGTGAAAAACACCCTGAACTGTGCTAATCAAGGTGGATAGTATAGCGAGGAACCAATGAAAAAACAAGAACTAAGCATCCAGTCATCATCCATCCAAATTGGTGAACTGGTGGGGATGATGTTTCACTACACCCTATAATCAAATTTAGAATTAAACTTAGAATTAAGCCTAGAATCAAACTTAGAATTAAATTTAGACTAGAAGCAAGTTATCAAAACTAATCAAGGCTAATGAAAGGTTAATTAAACAATAAACATGTTAATAAGAGGCTACTCATACCATATGTAGGCAAATATGTCATTAATCAAACCCTTAGCAGGTTAATAAAAACCTAATAAGACCTTATCAAACGTCATTAAGAAGTAATACGAAGGCAATCAGAAAAAGCAATGAGAGATGAAAGAATAATAATAAGGCAATAAAGAGAACAACCATAAACATAATGAAAAAAATGCACCTAACCCTTGAGTGGAAAGTTCCATCTTCATTACAAGGAAGGAAAAAAAATTATACATTTTGAGTTTGATGTTTAGAACCCAAAACAAAATTGGATACATTTGAAATTTACATAGGTGCATGTAGCCTTGAAGTTGGGTCATCACATGAATCCATATTCAAATCACAATCAAGAAATAATTGTTCATGCCCAAACACTTATTCAAGCAATGGAGTTCAAAATCAAATTGAGCTTGAAAAGATGACCTTTCAAAGAAATTTTTTTTGATCGCGTTGAGGTAGCATTTACCATTAATTCAAACAATTTCTAGGGCATTCCATGCTACATTCTTACTAACAACCTTAAACCAATATTTGTTCATTTGGCAGAAACACCATAACATTAATGATGTCATTGAAAAAATATCAAGATGTAGTTTAAGACCAATGCATCTAGGAGAGGGGGGGACAAGGAACCTTGGAATTGGATTGGTGATTCAATGTTGTGATGCATTGGAAGTTGGGTAGGTTGGGCACCAATTTTTGTAGGAGGGATTGGGGCAAGATGTTTGAAAGAATGGGCATTTCATGTGGTTGTTAGGTTTTGGACAAATTAACCAACCTTCACACTAAATGTGGTAATTGACCACAACAACAACAACAAGTTCTACCACAAATCCATGTTTTCACCTAATGTATAAAAAAACCTCATCATTTTAAGGCAAATACCTTAACACCAATTCCTGATTAACAATAAGAGGAAAAAGTTAAAGACTTAAACCCTAGTCTTTAGTTGGAATCCATTTGAACTTCACAGATGTCAACCTTTTTCAACCAAAAAGAAATGGACCTATTGCCATGCTCCATTGTTGGCATTCTTCCAAGTAGTTATGTTTCTGGATTGTACCACCATTATCATGTTTGAGTCGTGTTTTGTCACCATTGCATCTCTCCTTTTGCCAACAAGACTAGTAGAAATGTGAACCTATAAATGAGAAGGAATTTCAAAAAGAAAGATAACATTTTTATAAAAAAAAACACATAACAAATGCAAGTTGCTTTCATTCGTAATTAAAGTTTAAGGTTTAGGGTTTTGTTAGTTAGTGCGTATAGTCATGGTAGGCCCTACAATTTCATCATCGTCAAAACATCAATGGGTATCACAATCGATTTTGTGATGACTTCTATGGATTGTGATAATTTCTATGGATTGTCATGGGACATTTTCAACCCTTCACTTGATGGTTCCCATTGCATTTACCTTGTTTCATCCAATCTTTTCAATTGCACCTAGTTCGTCTTCACATTTCACACCTTGTCTACCTCATTAGCCATAAGCTATTCCTTAATAATCTATACCTACACCAAGGGCCTATCCATCTTATCAACAATGTCCATGTGTTCATTGTTTTGGTTGTGGTTGTTTATACATAGTAGGAGCAAGTTTAACACATCACCAAACATCATGCACCGCACACAAGTAGTCATAAGCTTCAAGGGTGCCTATGCCTTTGGCATTATCATCTTCTCTTCCTTCTTAGACATGGATTGCATCATTGGATATCATCGATGCTTTCCATCTTGGTTTACCACGCCCTTGCTCATATCATCATATCCCATATGCTCTCCATGTTGAGGTTCAGTATACTTTGTGCATCCCTTTATTTCAGTTAGTTGTTGATCCATTTGACATAACAACTTAGTATGCAATTTTGCTCTTCCATTCTTGGTGTTTGTCATTTTTGCCACGAGGTGGTGAGAAAGGCCACCAAGAGAGTTGCGCCCATTTGCATCGGTATATGTCAAGGGATTGGGAGACATTATAAAAGGAACATACAATTAAAGCACAAATGTTGGCTTCCCAAAGATCTTCAAAGGTGGCATTAGATCCTACTCCACCTCCATTAGTACAATTGCGTTGCATTCAAGCACTTGTTCATGTAAGGGAATATGTTTGCGTAGTGTGTGCATTAGCCCCCACCACTCATGTGGCCCCATTGTTAAGACCATTACATCTTTTCACCATCTTCATCCATTGGCTAAGGTTGACCTCTTCCTGTTTGTTGATGATTTTCATCTAGAGATGGATCTTGTTTTGGATAGAGAGGCATTTATTTTTGTTCTGATGCATTCACCACGTCTTTCATCTGATGGTTCTTCGAATATGGTGTATGAGTTTTTGCAAGATTTTTTTGTTCCTGATGATTTTGCTCGTTGTGGCTTTAATATATTTTTTGAAATATGCGGGCACATTGTTTGTGGTCATGTTGCTCTAACAATATCACACATATTTGTTACATCACGATTATTGGTTTTGGAGAAATAAGCCAAAGGCATTTGATCGATTGCCATTAGAAAGGTGATTTATTAGTTAGTCGTTCACACATTGGCTGTTTAGTTCAAGGATACATTTGTAGAACATTTTAGTCCACATTAGTTTGGGGTGGCAACACTAGGTGGGTGCAAAATAGTGGTTCATGGGGTTAGAGCTATGTTGGATTTACATCTAGACCAAGTGGTATTACAGGTGGATGTTTGAAATGAATTTAATTCATTATTTCAAACAACCATTTTTTAGGAGTTGCAGTCTTGTATCGGCACCTTCGATTATCTTTTCCCACTTGTTCATCGGTTTTACACACACCCATCTCCATTATATTTCTCAAAGGCTTCTAAACAAGGGGATTTCACAATCATTTCATTCAAGTTTGGGACACAATAGGGGGATCCTTTGGGAATGTTGTTTGCATAAGCTCATTTTCGAGCACTTTCTCTCTTACTTTAACAACCCACTTTACTTGTGTTTTTCCTTCGTTGGTGGATGATATGGACATAGTTGGTCTTGCTTTGGACATAATATCTATTTTTTGTGATTATAGGAGGAGTTTGGAGATTAGGATTTTTAGTGCAATTGATGACGTGTAACTTAATTTCCATAGGGGTTACACACTAGTCTATATCATTCCCTCCAAATTTTCTTGCACCTGAGTTTGATTTTCATATTCTAGGTGTTCAAGTGGGTTTTTACCATTTGTGGAGTCCTTCATATCAAAGGCGTTCCAAGAAAACTTCAACACAATCACTAACCTTCCTATGCTTACAAATCTTTAGGTAGTTTTTGTAATGCTTTTGCTTTGTTATGTTTAGTGGCCAAGCTAATTGTAACATATTATATTTCCATCACCATGTATTTTGCAACATTATACCAAGTTTGATGCTTATACCATAACTATGTTGGAGAAGCTATTAGGGTCAAGATCTTTTGGTACCATAGTGGGTCATTTGGCTTGTCATCAGGTCATTCTTCTTGCTTCTTCAAGGGGGCTAGGTTTTCTTTCAATGGTTTAACATGTTGCTCCCGCCCTTTTAGGATATTGGGCTTTGATTGCTCTTGTAATAGTCTTTCATTTCTAACAAGATGATCACCTTACTTTTCTTGATGTGGTGGTACATGTAGAGATTGTTACTTATCCCTTTCAAGTAACATTATGGGATATTTGCGTGATGTTACCTAAAATGGATGATCACATGTCTTGCTTTTTGAGAATTTAATGGTGCAATCTTATCTTCAAATGTAGTCTTTTTGATGGACCAATTACACAAGTAGGAATTAACTTTGTTTTTAACAGATGCTCCTTTAACTATTGTGGGAACACAACTCCACTTTTGTGAAGGTCTAGCAACATGGGCTTCGTTATCAGTTTGTCTTAGCACCCTTCCATTTCGTTTGTCCTCCGTCCATTTTCTTACAACATACTATATTCGTCTTAGTATACCACATCTTATGGTCCCACATTTTTCAAGATGTCAGTGTGGTCATACCATCGATGATTTGGATATCCATTTGTTACATTGCTCATGTGGGAGTGAACGCACTGCAGCCCATGATACATTTCAAAATACCATTGCAACCATCACATCAAAAAGTGGAGCTCATGTATACAAAGAGGTTTCCCACCTTTTCCCTCGCCATATACAGAGATGAATGGATATTGTCATCATTAGAGATGGTTTTCAAACATTGGCGGATGTTGTCATCTGTCATTATTAATCCGACTCATACAAATTTGGTGTAGTGTGCTTCCATAACAACAGCACATGTAGTAATAGTTGTTATTCAAAACAAGACACAATCCTCCACAAAGTGAGTGCTAGCATCACAAACTTCCTTAAGAAAAATTTCAATATGATTATAATAAATCATTAAATTTATGTTATTTATTTAAAAAATTCACATCATTGTTGTGTATTTTTCATTTTATTACTCTATTATTGATAAAATGCTTGTTGAAAAATATAAATGTAATGAACAATGGTTTTGACTTATTAATTCTATGATTATGATGATAAAAAAATAATGATTTGTCATTTTACCATAATTTTCATGACACAAATGTAAAATTTTACTATTCAAAAAGACTTAAATTTATATCATTTTAAAGAATAATAATGTTTATGTTGATATTATGGTAATAAAATATAATTTTAACATTTGTTGAAATAACTAAATAATAACATTTGATCCAAATTATATTTTATACCAGTTTTCATCATTTTTACATAATTATTTTTCCCCAAATCTTTGTGGTGAGGAGATGATTTCATTCCCCTTGCCATAAAGACCTACGATTGTCTCAATCTTTGTTTTGATTCCTTTTTTACTTCTTGCGTACATGCTAGTAAAACTCACCATCAGTAAATTTCCTTAGTACTTTTAATGCTTATATCTTATTATAAATAACAAGTGTCGATAGCCTTTTAGCATGTGTAAGCCATTGCGATTTTTCAACATGTTACGATGCTTAATCATAATTTTTCATCTCTTCCACACATACTAGCTAGTGCACTTCCATCATTAGCTAATATGTGGTAGAAGATGCCCTTGTAACATCACGCCTTCCACTTCATTATTACTATCGTGATTATTTTGATTTTCCTTTCATGTGTTTACATTTGTTTATAATGCTTTCTATTTTTTGTGAATGGATTCTCATCCTTGTTTATATATATATACAGGGTTATTTTCTGTTTTTTAGAGAGAGAGAAAGAGATTTTGTGTGGGAGATCTTTGAGGAAAAAAGAAACTTCTTGAAGAGAGAAATTTCATTGAGATAGAAAAAAAGACCATTTCTATGAAAGAAAGAGAATGCTTTTAAAAGGAAGAGCTTCTAGGTGAGCGAATACCATTTTTGTGAGAGAGAGAGCTTTGGGTGAGTGAAGTTGAGAGCCAAGTTGGGCAAGAAAGGAATTAGGAGTTGGGCCCCAACGAGACTGAGTTCAATCAAGCTTGGGTGTAGACATGGAAAAAGGGGCTAGGGGATGAAATTAGTTTTGGCACCAATTTTGGTGCAAAAACCAGTTAGACCCCATGTTATTTTTGTTTGTTAAAATCCCATTCCCTATTACACATTCCATCCCTTAACATGACAACATTGGGTGTTCTTGTCCCCTAACCATGGGACTTTATGGATAACACTATTAGGTCATTAATTTCTAATATGATGTTATCTAAATGTTTAAATATTAGCTTCTATCATAGTCATTCCAGAACCCAAGATGTCTGAATTATGAAACAACATTGTTTGTAACCTCCTAGTGTTACTCTGAAGAATTTTTTGTTTCTGAGACTTGTGTTGAAGCTTCTTGGGGTTATCTAGCTGCAAGCTTTGAGCAAGTGTTCCAGATGTACCCAAAAACGAAACTCCTTCCGTCCATTTTCTTAAACCTACAGCTGCAAGTATGCCAAATCTTTTGCAGGTGGAGGATGTGAGGTGTGGAAGCCAGGCATGTCTCATATGGTTGTCAAAGGTAACTCCCATTTCAGTGCTGGCATCTCCGGGACACACTGGACAAATACTTGTGAGTACTCCTATCAGGATGCTCAAATTTCATTTCTCACAATAAGTGGGTTTGCTACATTTGGTAGTATTCAAGAGGATGCCATTGTCATCAAAGGTGGGGAAAAATTGTGAATTATTGCACTCTTCTGTTGTCTTCCAAACATATTGACTAAAAACCTCAACCTAATCACAAACTTTGTTTCTTTTTTTTTTTTTGACATGAAGAGCAGAAACAAAGCTGCAAAAATTGGAAGGGAGTCAACATTTGTCAGTGACTTCTAACATTCAAAGGATAAGGATTCCTACATGAAGCTTGATACAATGTTCATATACATGAAGTTCTTGGTAAGATTTTTTTCCTGAAATTTTGATTCCCTGGCATGTAGTGCTTACAGCTTATCCCTAGTCTCATTTTGGTGACATCTGTCATTTATCAGATGAGATGGTGTGAACCCCTTTGCCACATGAAATGGGACAATTTTCCAGTGATTTTCAATTAGTTGTGGCATTGCTAAAGCTGAAATCAGATTTTTGCAAGCATAGAAATTGGAGTTAGTTAGATGGTACTGGTGATCAACTGGATTGATAGGACTTGATTCCAGAATGCAGACTATAGGAGCTGAAAATTACCATGGGCTCAGAGGGCAGCTCCTTTGGAAGGTTTCAAAATTCATGAACTTGGGTGAGAGCTGATGGGTTTGTAAACCATAGAGATGTCCTAGATGTGATGTGTATCATTTTGTTGGCTTTTCAGATCTGTTGTCACATTAGTAGTCATTAACGTTGTGAATGGGATTTTCATAGTTATTTGTTAATTGGTCAGATTGGAGTAAGATCATGGTTTATCAGTTTGTTTTTGGGTGTTGGTAATAAGGTTACATTGGATGGTGTTGTTAGGTGCCTCAGATGATGACTTTGTCCATTGTTAGTCATTACAACCCTGTTCACTCTATTGATATTGACATATGTCAGGCTTATAGCTATATTGGTTCATACAGCTAACAATGTATGTTCCTTATGTGTTGTATGTGGTTTTGACAGGTGGTTTGTAAGTAAAAATGTGAACTTCTGTTGGTTAACAGTGGAGTATAACATTGATGTGAACTGTTGTGTTTGTGCTGTCGGTAGAGACATGGAGTGCCCTTGTTTCTCTTTTGTAGGACTCTACAACATTGGGGACTGCAAGTGTGCTGATTGATTTGTTAGGGGATTTGTTGGGTAGAGAGGACCTTAATCTGAAAGCAGACTCTTCCAATGTGGCTGCTATTAGAGCCTCAGCAGTGACAGTTGGAAAAGAGACAACAGAATATGGCACTGCACCATGTTTGGCTTGCTTGCAAGGATCTGCACATCATGTGTTGGCAAAAACTGGGCTTCTGAATTGTGCCTTCTGGAGGTTATCGGCCAGATATCAAAAAAATCTCAAGTCAAGCAAGCAATAACAGCAACAGCCTTGGTATTATGAAAATATTTCTGAGATTTCTTGGAGAAAATATGTAAGCGGTTGTGCCGTGATTGTTATCAGATGATTCAGGGTCTAGAATTCACAATGACAGATTTCAAGGCGAGCTTGCATTGGGTGCCTTCCTACATCTTTATGCACAGCTTTACAGAAGTTAGAGCTGGATGTTAGAGCTGGACGTTGGGGAACATGATTCAAAGTATCTGGAGATTGGAACACTTTTAGTGAAGAAAGCTGGGGAGCTCATTCCTGCGCTGGCACAGGCAGCACTGGTTTCTCATAAGCCATTTGGAGATGCTTCCTCTATTCCTTCAGTTTTGCGCCACAAGTTTCTTGTAAGCCCCTCTGCATCTCTGTCTAATTGATTGGGATCTACTTGATTTGTGAAGGACTTTCCTTTATGGAAAATTTCAAACAAAGTTGAAGCTATTGGTGGATTTATGTCTTGCACTTAGTTCTAGAGGGTAGTCATTGCAGCTTGTCACTGCTGTTGATGATGGAAGGTGATTGTCTGATGAGTCTTATGAGGTTATGAGTTATGACCTTGGTCTTTGTCATATTACCTTCAAAATGTTGTTGTGAAGATTTCTCTGCAATCTAATAGATATGTTATATGTAGTTGTCAAAAGGGGATTCACCTTGCAAGTAATAAGTCTCTAGTCTTTCAAAACCAGGGCATCACTGGATGGGAAATGTAACCTCTTTCTGGTGTTAGAAAAGCCAGTTCGCCATGCTTACAGTTATGTTCAAGTGACTTTATGATGGTAATTTATATCATAAAACCTCTAGTTTTGAAATTGCAGAGGCTGATGGTTGTGCTGTTGGGAGGGTTCAAAGATAATCAAGCCCTTGTATGTTTATGAGCCCTCTGTGGTCATGGGGCTGACCTCATATGATTGTTTTCTAGTGAGCATATCTCACTTGTGAAGGTGTGCACTCCCTTTTAGAATTAGGGCTTCTTGCAATGTGCAGAGCAGCAGCATGGCACAGTGGAGTGGTGCCGATTACTCAAGAGATATTTCAGGAAAAAGTACAGTAGGTTGTGCTAGTTGTGGCAGGTTGATTGCAGCAGGAGTTGATGATGCTTGAAAGCAGAATGCCAAAGCAAATGACAATGCTCAACATCTAAATTCAACTGAAGATGATGGTTTTCAAGGGTGTAAACAGATATCAGGGTCTCCTCCACTGAAGATAATGAAGGGGGCTGGGAAAGTAGATGTGCAACTAGGACAAAGCACCCATAATTTGGTTTACAACCAGGTGTTTCTAGTGGATTGTTTCCAGGACCAAAAATGGCTTTGTTAAGAGGCCCCAAGGAAGAGGGTGGAAACCCAGCTCCTTTGCAACATTTGCTTACACAAGAGTCATATTCTGTGATACTCAACTGACTGCGAATCCAAAATTGTGACTTCACCAGTGAAAAATGTACTGCTACTGAACTTTCAACATTGTTAGTAGAGTTTTACACTGATGAGGATGATTTGATGATTGAAATTCCACTGCAGTGTCTGGAATGGAACCCCTCACAGCTTGAATCAACAGAGTCAGAACCTGGAATCCATGATTTGGTTTCAGAATTCATGCCACTGCACCTTTTCAATGCGTTTTGGCAGCAATTATGTATGATTATACAGTTCTAGTTGATCTTTTGATCTCAGAAAGCATGGGACCTTTATGTTTACAATATGTATTGGGATGCTTGCACTGGATCATGAGCACTTCAGTTGAGTTTGGTCATGATAATGGCATAGGCAGTACAAGTATTTTGACTCCACTTGAAGGGCAGGTGAAAAGAGCGAAATTCTGGTTTCAAAAGACAATTGATTGTTTACCAGAATTGGAGTTCACCATGGAGCACTTGCATCATCAGCATTTGTTTCCTTACAATCCATCAGTCTTACTGAAATGGTATGTTATCCTTCTCACTCCCCCCCCCCCCTCTCTCTCTCTCTCATGTTTTTGCCATTTGATACCTTTTAAGTTCTTAGTGTGCTAAATGATTCCCTGAACTCAAGAGTATATGGTTTTGCATTGTGCACAAGATGTGGGTTATAAGAGGGAATGATTGGCTGTCTCAGAACCAAAACAAATTGTGACAAAGAGTTTGCTTGCAGGTTATGTGTGCTGGAGGAACTTCTTCAAAAGGAGTTATTGTGAACTACTTGTGTTCTAACCCTGCAAAAGTGGAAGGGGGAATTTGTCAGGAATCTGGAATTCATGAGAATTCCTGGATAGCCTTGAGAGTTGAAGGTTAAAAGGTGGGAAAATGGTTTAGACTTAAATTATTGTCCGAGAGTATCAACTAAACAGATTACTGTAAATTATGCTTGTGTCAGGTTGTGTGAATGTACTCTATTAGATGATATGTCAAATGATATTTCCATTCCTGTGACTCATGTTCGGTAGCAAATAATTCTCAAGAGCGTGAGTTGGAAAGAAGCAAAAAAATTGACCTCACCTTGCAATTGAACCTTGTGTTCACAGAGTACATGGAGAAATCCACTCCACTGGGTTACCACCTTAAATTCATAATGAGCATGAAAACTTACTAGCATGAAAAAGGCTATAATGTATACTAGAAATCATAAACCCACAAAATATATTCAAAGTGTAAGCAACAAATGTTGAATGGGTCTCATTTTTTTGGCTAATTTTCAAGCATTTGCATTACTGGTTTCTTAAACCTGTAATTCTAATTTCAGTTATTGAAATTTTTGTAACTGTTCATTAATTCTTGTTATTTTCCAACTTTGATATTGTCCAATTAAGGATAGAATTTTCACTCACATGCATCTAGTAATATGAATAAGGGATACCAATAATATCAAAGGGTGGTTTCCTGAACATTCATCAATGTGTGTACCAACAAGTTACAATTGGAGAATGGTAATCTATTATTAATATTCTTAACAACTGCATAAGGTTCAAATTTGGAACATGGTTCACAAAACATGATATTTTGATTGCCAAAACAAATAAAATGTTATTCATGAAATATCTCATATTGATACTTGCAATCTATGGTGTAACCCACTTTCCATAGGGGTGTGGTTTTAGCTTCGTAAACAATGTAATTTGGTTTGTTTAATACATAATGTTCTCATCCCATGCTTGAAGCAACTAAGAATTCTATTGGGAAATTTCTCAAATTGATAAGGGAAATGTAAAAAAATCATCTTTTGAAGAATGAACTCTAGTATCTTAAAATCAAGGTTAAGAATGCTTTTAAAAAATCACCTTGTGAACATGTATTGTAATTTATTTTTAAAAATATATATCATTTAAAATATAATAAAATTTTAACTAGTTATGGATTTTAGAAGTATTGACAAAGAAGGGACTACCATAGGGTTTTCGTTTTTTTTTTTTTTTTTTTCAATTTTG
>Ga0116227_10008281_pt1 | contig 19727 bp, 17 predicted proteins | sample S1TSphgellanicum_FD_89693 | JGI IMG/M metagenome (GOLD analysis project Ga0116227, IMG submission 89693) | Host-associated microbial communities from peat moss isolated from Minnesota, USA - S1T2_Fb - Sphagnum magellanicum MG | ecosystem: Host-associated > Plants > Peat moss > Unclassified... | reverse complement strand
GGATTGAATGTAGCTGCAACTCATGGGCTTTGAGAGTGAATTTAAATTCTTCAAGAAAGAATTCAAGACGGTTAAGTTCTGATCAAGACCCATTATTCATGATCAGTTCTATACAGAGAATCTGATCACAAAAACAAAAAAGAAAAGGAACTCAGCTAGCTTGTAGGATCAGTTGCAGTGCAGATCAAATCATGGCTAACTTGCAACATTTCTGCAACAACAACAACAGCATCATCTTAAATTATTATTATTTCATTCCTGGTTTATTTCCTTCCCATTCTTGGTGGGCAGAAAGTTGGAGTGTCAAACTCATTAGAGGGATGGTGTGCAGCCGGCAACCTCGGAGCTTCCAGGGTGTCGATTCGCATGGACGACCGGACGGATGGACAGAGGGATGACAGGACGGACGGATTCAGGGGAAGCTTCATTTCTCATCCCGACGTCCTTTAATATATGTAATGTTACAACTACATTGGTGACTAAAGATTTTTTCATCTTACATTTTAGGATTATTTTCATCCATGATTATGCCCATATGCCCATTGGTTGCAATTGGAATCAAACTTAATCACATCACTAATGTATCAACATAGCCTTTAGTGGTATACATAGTTTTATTATGAAACTTTTGAAAAATATGTGTATTTTTGTTAAGTTCTATTAGTGGTATAATGGGGTATGTTTATATTGGTGTATTTATAAAGTTATATTTAGTTTACATTTAGGTAAATTAACTACCTACCTACCTATATATGTTTGTCTACCTACCTCTCTAACCTAGGTTACCTACCTACCAAACATAGGCTACCTACTTATTAATTAATTGATAAATAATAATTCACATATTATGTATAGTTAAAATTATTAATTATTTGATATATTAGTTATTAATAAGTTGAAAATTTAAATTTATTTGATCATTTAATAACTATTAATGAAATATTTTAACTCATAAGTTAGTTTTTTAATTAATAGTTAATTATTAATAATTAATTCCTTGATATTTTAAAATATTTACGAATTATTATTTTTAAATAAATAAATAAATACATGTCAATTGGGATGAACTAAGAGTTTAACCCTTTTAAAAAAAATAACCCTAAAAGTTAAACCAAAAAAAATTAAAAATATTTACCTACCTAACTACATGGTCTTATTTACCTACCTACTTACCTATATAGTTTGACCTAGTTATTTAAATATTTATTTTAATTTATTTTGGCCAATTTTTAAAATGCCATGTGTCATGATATAAAACCATTTAAAATATATGGTGAAGATTCACTATTTATTTTCAAAACAAATTTTTTAAAACCTTTTTCATTTGTCACATGTCATTATGTCAATTGTTGATTTTTATGGTAATATACAAATGGCATATAATAGTATATAGATGGTGAAGTATTGGTTGACCATTGACATCATTTGCATTTGCAATTAGAGTCTTATGCAACTTGTCTAATGCAACTAGGTAGTTTTGAATAACAAAAGTCCTTTGCAATTAAAATATAATTGAAAATCGTAGGTTTTTTTTCTAGCTTTTTTTTAGCGAATATTTTCAACATGCCCTACAAGAAATTGGGCAAAAATCTAAATGCATGTCTATGTTGTAGACAATCATGGAGATCCAAGATGACAATTCGAACATTGTTTGCATTTGGTTACATTAAGGAAATGTATTTCAAGTTCAAACTTGCATAAATAGTTGTGGATATTTTAAATGGGGATTAACATTTTTTCCAAGGATTATAAGTTGTTCCTCGAAGACTTGCCTAAGCAAGGCAATGAGAACAATAACATAGATTGGCCTAACCATTCATACTTTAAAGAGGGAATATAGGTAGGCCTCATCCACACATGGGCTAGCTATATTTTGTTTGGCCAACACTTCTAGTCTTCACATATGATGGCACCACTTGCCCAATCTACTTCATCCCCTATGGGCCAAACGGCAAGTGAGCTTTGGGCACATGTCCCCACATGTACCATCTTCAATGCCTCATGCCTTTCATGGTGCATTGAGATAGAGAATGTGTGTTATGTTGAACACCATTCCATAGGCGATATGCATGCCATGTTGAAGCAACAACATCACATGCCATCACATTGGAAATACAACCTCGAAAATGCACCTACATATGAGAGGAAGTGGGGCATTGACCTTGTATGGAAATGACAACATGGTGTGCATATGTTCAATTTTGAAACAACTTTTGTCAATTTTGAAAAGGACCCCACCATGGCTGTTACAATGTGTTGTGTTTTATACCTCACCCAAATGATGGATGTCATGATTTTTTCTACCAAGTGGCAAAGGGATATTGGGCTAAGGTGCACGACCAATTCCAATTTAGAATACATATCAATAATGGTTTAATTTGCAAGGGGAGGTCATTTATCAAATGTTTTCAATATGGAAGAATTGCCCATGGATGTATGGGAATTTACTAAGGTTAACTTTCATTTCCATGGTTGATTTTATTATGAGGTAGTTCAAGATTGCCTATTCAACCAAATTACCCCACATACATTCCAGTTCCTTCAAGGTTTAATGTCATTTCATGGTTTATAAAAGATTTTAGCAACAAAATTCTAAGACCACAAAGGTAAATGCATCTTATGGCGAACCAAAAAATGCTCCAAAAAAGTCCATTTCTACACTATTTTTGGTGTTGTCATCACCTTTAAAATGAGATTTCCAATTGCAAATTATGTTTTTGCAAGAACTATGTGTTGTACATTTTTTCTAATACATTATAAAACACATTCAATGAAAAAACTTGAATCAAACTCAGAAAATACATATTGAAAAGTACTTGTGAATTTTGACCTTCCCAAAAAGTACTCAAATGGCCACTTTCATTAATAATGACATCTTTAATAAGAATTTTAGTCTCCATTTTAATCATACAACTTGTGGCAAAACATTATAAAACAAATAATTTAATAACCCAAGATCTATGAGTCCATTTCCAATTATTTAAAGATTAGATAAAGATTGTGATTGAATTTAAAACATAAGTTTTAAAGTCCCCCCCTAAACCAAAAAATGAACATATGGTTTTTCTTTTATAATTTGTTATTTCTACGACAATATAGATCATATATGTAAGTCTCTTTTTTCAAAAAATTAAAAAAAATTCTAACTTAAGAAACATCATGTAGTTGGAGGGTTAGGAATTTTTACATTGTGACACAACAAAAAGGACACCATATTATGCATTTACTCACAACATGTGGTGTTCCATGATGATTACACTAATAGAAATCAAAGTTTAATTGAAATGTGGTAAAAAGGACCCAAAAGCAACAACCATAAAAAAAAATTGTTTACTAATTTGTGACATTGTCCAATGTGACTAGGTGATTTTTTTGACCATGTCTAGGCTAGAGCTTTTGATTGGTCTTTCCATCACATTATCAATTTGATTATTAGTCAAATTAACCATTGTTTAGTGTTTTCCCCCCTTCCACATCATCATGTGATTACCATTTGGATGGTCAATTTGGCAAGTTAATAATTTGATTATTGGTAACATGGTAGTAAAAATGTACTTCAAATTATTGCCATGTGACATCATTTAATCCCATCATAACCCACCAAATGTCACATTTTAATTTGTCCAAATTTCACTTGTTGTCATTTAAGTTGTCTCCTAATCCCACACATGGCTGTTGATTTGTGATGGTTTATTTGATTAAGTGTCATCACAATGAACCACGTTAGATTTGATTGATTGTGGACATTTATTCTATTGACACATTTCACTAATATAATAAATAGTAGATATTTGACATATATGATTAATATATATTTGATCGTGACATATCTAACTACTTGTGTACATTTATTATTTTGACACATTTGAATAATATTGGACAATGATCAACTCTATCTTATTCTTTTTAGAATGGAACCTTTGTGGGTTTTCATTAATTTAAAATTAAAATACATGCATATGAACTAATCATCTTTACCAATTCTCCTCTAAAAAACTAAATTAGGTAGTTGGTTTTATTGATTTCAATTTGGTTCTTATGGTCATAAACATATCATGCAATTTTGTAAACAAACATTTTATTGTAATTAGTAGTAAAATACCTTCAAGATAATATGTAGAAATCAAATCACCATGGTTCAAATATTATGATGGAAATGAAGTGAAATGCCACCACAAAAAAACATTCAAACCAAGTTTCAAATGTGCTACCATGTTCCATCTATTATGCTCTATCTACTATGAATTATCACTATGCATTACTAAAATATAACTACATTATTTACATATGGACATTTAACATTGCATTGCTTTTTGCCATCTCTTTCAAATTTATGCTAGTTGGTTAGCCTAGAAATGGTAATGTAACCAACCCCTTCTTTATAGTTATAACAACTACCATGCAAATATTAAGTCTAATTGGGTTCCCATGGAATGTCTTGCCCATGACCACACCACATTGCCCAAGGCACATGGGAGTCAAGTTGTTGATTCAAGAAGCTCAACCTTCATTGTTGGTTTTAAGGTTGTTTACAAGCATGCCACATGTAATGTTTGTTTTAATTATTCTATGGGCATTCACCATGGTATAACACACAACTTGAATTTTAAAATTTGCTTTAAAGTCCAACTTACTTGTGCTTCAAATAATCTCAATCTGTTAGAGGGAGATACTAGGAAAACATCCCTAGATTAGCTACTCCCTTGCACCAATCCCAATATATAAATCATGGCACCAATTAAAAGATTTCACATGGAAACAAAAGGGAAAGAAAACAAATTGGAATTTTGAAACCAAATTACTTCATATCATTTAATGAAACACAATGGGGGTCTTTTGATTGTTTTGACAAGTTGTATTAATCCCACTTATAGATATTTGTAACAATTACAACATTTCACATGGAAACAAAAGGAAATGAAAATAAACTAAAATTTTAAATCCAATTCGCCTTGGTCTAATGAACTAGAATGGATTTAAGATGATTAATTTCACAAGTTGGTTAGTCATTAAAGTAGTTACTAAAAGCCATAAATAACTAATAATGCACTTTAAGAACTAAATGCAATTAGTTTAGTATGACTACACAATGCATTCCAAATCAAGCACGTTAATGTTACCAAATTAAAAGACCTACTTGAGCCCCATACATATTACACAATACTATGTGGCAATTTTCTTGTTTAAAGAGTTGCACTTTTGTTGTTGCTTTGTGTTATCTATCAACTTTCAGTTATATAAATCTGACTTGTACAAGCTAGGCACTACTTTTGTGTTCTCCTTTTGTGTGCCCACCATAGTTGGTTGAAATTTGGCATCACATTACAATGGGCCCATAAGGTCCATGTCACTAAGAAACAAAGACATAATCTACTACCCAAACCCTAATGTGATTTTTAAAAAAAGTTAATTTACCTCCCTAACCTTAATGTCTTCGAGAAATAAGACATAATTTGCTACACATATGTGCCATATCATCAGGACAAATAGATAATTTGTCACCCATATCTTATGTTCATAACAATGGGCCCATAAGATAATGTCATCAAGAAACAAGACATAATAATTTGCCACCCAAACCTTTCATGTTATCAAGAAACAAGACATAATTTGCCAATAGTGTGATGAGCTCATAGTTGATTGAAATTTAGCACTACATTGAAATGGGGTCAAACGTTGCCTACACATGTAAACATCATGGTAGGCCAAACCTCAAACAAAAACATTCATGGAATCTATGTTCTTTCCAAAATTACGGCTTCTTGCTTGAGAGAAATTCATGGCACATAACATAATTTGCTTGCCATTGACCAAGGATTCTTCTTGGGCATTAGTAATCATCCTATATTTGTGAAATTGGTAATACTTGGTTAAATATGAATAAAAGGGAGATCACCAAAAAAATTTGCAACAAGGTGTTCTTAAAAGATTGGTGGAGGATTGCTCCAATCCTTTAAAATATTTGTTGAAAAGGATGAAAAAAAAGGAGTTTCTAGGACTTTTGTCAAAGGATGCTTCATCCTCCCACACTTTGCTTCTTTGCTCCATTGCCATGCTCCTTAACAGTAAGAGCCCATGAATGAAAAAAGAGAGATAATACATCAGAATCTACTTCTGTACACAAATTACAATACTAGGATTAAACAGGAGAACTCTGACATAAATATGTGATTTTCCTTGCCAACAACCACTTGGTGAAACGCAAGACATACTCTTTCAACTTTCAACTACTCATCCGTTCAACTCTGTAATTACCAATTTCATCTTCTGTTAGAAAACTATTGCATCAACTGGTTGGACACTCTACAGCGTCACTGTCAGAGGCAAAGGAATCCTTGACGATACCTTTCTCTTCTGCCCATAGCAACCTGAGTGAACTCAACCTGTTGACTGACCTCAACCTGAGTGTATTGAGGTCTACTCCAAGTCTACATGTTCAGTCATCAGGCAGGGTCAAGCTATCGTGCAGATTTCAAGAAATCAAGAAAACTGTGAGCCACGCTCCCCATCCCTATCTCAGCACCAAATTTCCACCATACATGAGCAAAGTTGCAAAGCAAAATGTTGACTGCAGTTAGACAGTGAAGGTAGCTGCAGACCCATCTGACATGTGAATTCATATTAAGAGCATTCTGCTTGCAAAAATAATCGACTTCAGTTCCACTTTTGAGAACCTCAACAACAAATCAAACACTTTGCAGTTCTTACCAAATCTAAACAAGCATCTGACTGGATGGGGCATGTATTCTCATCCCAGTTCAGAATACCTCCAAGTGCCACTATACTCCACCTGGACAAGATATTCCAATAGAGTAGTCTTCAAGCTCCCAAAACTGGAAATTATCTTATGTTAGAGAACTCCCTCTTCAGATAGCTATTTTGTTCTCTTTATTCAGCTCCATGATGAATTCTGCTTGTGTTCACCTCATACGGTAGTGTTGTGTTCTAGAAGCGCTAGACCGTTTGCCATTGAAAGAGTACTGGACAGTTACGTCCAAGTCTCGTGGGTTCTTCTTATTTTGTGAGACACTCATGATACCTGTGAGGGCCTCACCCTCACATATTGTGATCACATCCTCCAAATACATCACTGTTTGCTTCCAGTGAGTAGGTCGTGATCTTGGTCCTGTAAAAATACAAAAGTTAAGTCAGAAAATACTCAAAAAGTACCAGTACTTAATCATCTCTTGCTGCCAAGGTTCACCACCTTTGGAACATATGTAAGACATATCACCTGTAGAAAACCCAGTGGCCTTATGACACTTAGAAAATGTGACATCAAAATAGGCCACCAGTGCATGAATGAAATCATTTCGAGAGGCCACTAGTTTGAAAGGTGCTGAGAACGAAGCATCCCCTGCAGTCATCTTCTCAATGTCCATAGTCTGTAATATCACACAGAGCCCTCTATTAATGCAGATCCTTCCAAAGCTGAACAAGAAAGCTTGAGCTGGATAATCCATGAAAAGATGACAACCTCTGTGACTTTATTTATTGCTAGAAACCTGAAACAGACTATCAATAGGAAGGAAAATCAGCTGCCAACTGTACCTTCAGAAGTGTGGAATGGGTCACAATCTGGTTAGCATCCACTGTATCAACCAATGGCTCTAGCATAGCCTGCTTCCTTATGCAACTCATGTCAAATCCATACACCTGGTTCCAGACTGCACAAACCAGGGGAGGCAACCAAGTTTGAACTAAACCCCAGAAGAATGGGACAACCTGACATGATGCATGCACACCAAGAGTTCTCTTGAGCACATTATCTGAAGGAGAACACATCCAACCAAAAAGACAGAGTAGACATGGAGACTAAAGGGCATACAAGTTTGTACTACTTGCTACAGTCTGCATTGGATTCTTGACCCCATTTGGATGAAGAAAGGGTTGCACAAAATCAATAATAGGGAGAATGTAGTATAAAGGAGGGCAGTTGTGGGTGGAGACAATCCTGAAGCATGATACCAAGACCAGCAAGGCATTGCATTTCTGGCAATCAAATAGGATGCACTAGGTTCCCTATTGGACTGGGAAGCAGATATGAGAAGTATTAAGACTTACAGGTGATCTTTTCCTGCTTGTATTCAGCATCTTCAATAGCTGTGAGGTACAAGGATGTCTTGTCAGGTAAAACAACACCTCCTGGGACCTATTCCACCAGGCATTAAACTATTAGATAACCTGACAACAATTGCCTCCCACAGAAATCCACTCCATTTTACCTTCCACAAAATCTGACTTACCAGCCACTTGTCACGTGCATAAAGCACTGTGTTTAGCATATTCTCAAAGAGAAGAAAATAGCCCATCCATTCAGAAATGATGATGTCAACATGTGTCGTTGGGAAGTCAATCTCCTCAATCTTGCCCTTGAGAACTGTTATAACTGCACACCCAATTCACCCTATTAGAAATCCATTTGTAGAAAGTAGAAAATGGCAACTATAGATGAGAGTTTGAAATACTTTCTGAATAGAAATGCCAGAGTGAGCAGAAATCATATTGAAACATCAAGGAGTGTGAAATTAAGCCAGAGTACAGTGTCATTGCATACTCTTTGCTGGTTGGAGAGAAACCAATACCTGACCAACTGATATGATTTTGCATTTCTAAAAGTATTTCTACCGGACTGAGGTGCATCTATCTTCTGAGAGATTAGTCTATACCATCAATTGCTTCCCAATCACTCAAAGATACTTCGCTTCCTTCACAGAAAGCGATCGTACCTGGCACTCACCATCACTAAAGCCATTGGCTTTTACAATCTCCTTTGCTGTGTCCGCCATTGCTGAGCACTCCACCTGCCATGTTTTGAAAATGGGATGGCCTGCAATGTGTGAGCACTAATCAAGCAACCTGTGAAAACAGGTTGCTTGCTCTCCCTCTCATCTGTTGCACAAACAAACTTAACAATTGATGGATCAAACAGAAATTACAACAGGTCACCATCAATTTGCAGCAAGAGTGTCTAACATACACTGGATACAGTGCAACTCAGAACTCAAAAGAATACTCATGACTTACAGCATAGACATGTTTAGCACCACCCTTTGCACAAAAGAGTGAAAGAATGCCAGTGCCTGCACCCACATCCAGTACTATCTTGTCCTTGAACAGAAAGCTGTTCTGGTAAATCACATTCTGGTATGTCTTTGTTCTGACTGTATCCTTTAACATTTCCTGTACTCCACACAAGTACCAGTTCATCAGCAAAATGTGTACAGAGAGTTAGTTTGCCAAATAGTTTCTGCTTACATCACAACAAGAATCATTCCATCTTCCTGTCTTGCTATCCAACCAAAATTGGTACATGACCAAAGCTGCATAACCAGAATTGGTGAATTATTCTCTTTATTCCCTAGGTTGTAATGGTGGAAATATAGTTTTGCAACTCCAGTGAAAACAAAATTTCCATGGTTCTCTTCATGTGATCCACAAATGCTTCTCATTATCTCTGCACATACCACATTCTACTGCAAGTCCTTCTCATTTTCTTGAACAACATTGAAGCTTGTGGCAAAAGAAAGACCCAAAGTGGGAGAGACAAAGAAGCAAGCTTACTTCATGAATGCCTGCAGCCACATACACCACCAGCAAAGTCAAATGAAACTCATCAGATCACCTGAGGCTCAGTAAATTCACAAGATTGAGCAAATTGCAGGCATGCAAACTTCAAACAGCCTACATACAAATACCCACAAAGTGAGATCACATTTTTTATCACCGACATTACTGGAACAAGAAAAGAAGGAACTCTTCCAGATGAACAGACTGCATGGGACTTAAACCCTAAACTTCACAGAAAAAGTCCATTCTCAAAGAACAGTCCTCAGAACACAATTTCTGCCATCCATATATTTTCTACAAGAAACTACAGAATCTTCTCAAAATTCTGTAAATGTTCTCAAAACCTAAAATGATGGCCATGGAAAGCCCTAATCGTCTGACTCCTACTTACAAAGGGTACTCTGTAAACTGAACCTGCAATGGCACATATACTATGTAAATGAGTGTCTATTGCAAACCTCACACCTCTTTTCCATCCCCAAACAAGCAGCAGTACCATACACACCTCTCGTATCTTGAACCGAGTTGCTAAGCTCGCGAAGCAAGCAACCACTTCCGCATCTTCTTGAACTAAAAACGACAAGGAGATGAAGAGAATACCACGCTTACCAAAGTGGGCATAGGAGTCGAAATAGTAGTCAGCACTGGTCTGATCCGAGCCTACTAGCTCCTCTTCACCATCCGTTGTGTCGAGCGTCACATCATCAGAGCTCGGCACAATCATGGGGCTTTCTACTGCCGCCATCATCACCGCGTCATTTTCCTCGTCAACTTCATTCTTCACTTGCGCCACCGCAGCAGCCGCCGGTATGTCAACAGCCCCGGGTACACCAGCACCAGCGGCCTTCATCGTCTTCACCTTGTTCCGACGGCCCATCGATCCCGGCTTCAGCACAGCAGCAAAAGCAGCACTACCACTTCCTTCTTTACTCTCTCTTTCTCCCCTTCTAACTCACTGCAATGCACTGCACTGCACTGCAGGCGCCCTCCTCTACAAAAAGAAGAACAACAGAAAGAACAGACCGTCGGCTTCCGCTGAGAAACACTAACAGACGCTGAACAAACACAAACGCTAGTAGAAAGAAGAATTTCTCACACCCTAGAAATGCGCTAAAAACCCTAGAATTGCCTTTCTTCGGTCTGCCCGCCAAAAAAACACGGGTGCGGCGATTTGAATCTATAAGGAACAGTCGATATTCCGGTGTCCTTTCAAAAAAAAGAATCAGAGAATCAAAGAGCCGCCAGCCCCGGTTATTTCAAAAACCTTCAAAACCGGCGATGAACCGGCGATCTTAGGGTTTAGGGTTGGCATAAAAATGCCCTGGAAACCCTAGAAATGCCTTTCTCCGGTCTGCCCGCCAAAGGAAGCAAACAAATTTCAGAACCAGAGAACCACCGGTTCCGGGGTTTTATAAAAGAAAATCAGAATCCAACAACAACTGCTGTGGTCCCACTTCTTTTGAAAACCTTAAAGAACCAGCGGTTCTCAATAAAGAACCGGCAAATGAACTGGCAGTTCGATGGCTCTGGGTTATTTTGATCTTTCAAATCTTTTGAGAACTGTGGTGATAGACCAGAACTGGGGTTTTTTTAGAACCACGGTTATGAATCCTTGGAATCACCCTGATAACCTTCACTGGGGAAGAAAAAAATCTGTTGTGTAAGAGAAATTTAATTTCAGCCCCCTGCCCCGTAAAAACTCCATCATGTGTATTTGTTTAGGGGTACTGTAACCTGGATTTGTGTCTAGGGTGAATAGTCTGTCCCTCTTAGGGTTTATTGTTAGGGTTTAATGTGTTAGCCAAGATGGCCATGTCCTTATCTAAAGGTTGAAAACTGTAGTTCCTTTTGTTTTTTTGTATCGTTCAATGGAGTTCTTGCTCATTTGTGGTGTAACAATGGAAATGGTGCTTAATTATGATGGTGTGAGATATTTGGGATGTTTTATGTTGTATTTTTTTATTTTATTTTTATTTTTTCATGGAGCATGGATTTTCTTGGAGGATTAGATGGAGCTTTATTACGAAGGTTGAGGAATAATTGGAGCAACCTTCGATGAGCTAAACATCTTAGCCTTGTGTCTTTGTGTGTGTGTGTGTGTGTGTGTGGTGTTGTTATAGATGTGAATTGATGAGAGGAATGGTCATGGTGTGAAGTTTTTGGATTGTCTAGCTATGGATCTTCAAAAATGTTCACTTTGTAAGAGATTCTACAATTACAAATTTGAGATTTGAATAGGTCATATATAATATTAATGGCATTAGTGGAGCTAATGATAAGCTTTAAGGGATTATGAAAGATTGATTTGTTCATGGCATCAAGATTTCAAGTTCTATATACTTGAAATAATTTAAAGAATTTAAATGTGATACAAGGATAGGGAAAGAGAGTATAAGGGAGTTTTGAGTTTAGCTTCAATGTTCCTTGGAAACCATCTATTGTCATAGGGTTCAATTTTGGGTGTATATGTGCAAGGAGACAATTTCTGGGAGGTTGGGCTTACATTTGTCCATACTTTTCAAAGTTGAAAGTTTGAGATATCTAAAGGTGCAATTGGGATTGTCTATTATCAAATGTTGGGGAGACAAGGTTGAATATTAAAATCATAGTTTTTTGCCCACTTTGCAAGGAATTCCAAATGTTCTATGAAGGGTTTATAGATTGGGCGTAACTTTGATGCCATATAAGAGATCAAGATAATCTATGAAAGAAGATTTGGAATGATTTGATCCATCTCATGCTTGTAGGTTTTGGATTTAGTGATTAGATAAAAGTCATAAGAATGTAAGGTAGAATTTAAGAAAGTGTTGTAATGAACTAATGTATTTTGTTATTATTTTGGATACATACATTTTGGCCATGTGTTAATAATAGTTTGTGTTTACATTTGTACTTATCTTTTTGGTTATAGTATTTGCCAAAGATGAGGGTATTATTGAATTGTGTGGGGTCCCTAAGAAGTGATAATTGAAAGTTGGCTTGGTAATGTGCTCATCCAAAGGTGTTATCCTCACATGTTGCAATTTTTTTTCTATTGCCAAAAATATAGAAAATAAAAGAACTTTGCTCCAAGAATGGAAGAATCCACCTTTTAAGAAAAAGATCATGCCATGGAATGGAATAACTTGTTTAAAAAACAAAATAATTAGTGTCGCATGGTCCTTATTTTTGAAGAGAACTTTCAATTTTGGTTTTGATTTTTTTTTAAAAATTGGAGGTTTTTTTGAGCTTGGTACTTTCCATTTTAAAACCTTAAAATTTTGGTTTTAACACATTTTTTCAAATTCAAGAATCTTTAAGCTCCACTTTATTGCATTTGGTTTCATGTAAACATTACACACTCCCTTATGCTAGATATTGTATAAATAAAAAATTTAATATCAAATTAAAATTGAGGTTTATATAAGTATGGAGTTCAACAATAAGTAAAAATTAATATTTAACTTTGAAATTGAACTTATTTGTTAACTTAAAAATAACAACTTGCTTATTTTAAAAAATTATCTTTATTTTCAAAAATATTTTTTCACAATTTCGATTTTGAATTTTGAGTTTAGCAAATGATTAGTTCCAATGTCTAGTTCTTATGCTAGTTCCAACAAAAAGATGTGAGCTTAGGTCCATGTCACAAAACCCTAACCTTCAACCCTTGGTTTTAACATTGGAAATTGTAAATTTTCAAAACACTAAAAATAACCCCCTCTTTCAAGTGATGAAAAATTATAATTTAAAACATGGCTCTTGAAGAAATTTTTTACTAGTCTTAGTGTGTATTTTTTGTGTTCATATATGATAAGGTCTTACCCTTAAGCACAAAATTTGAGGCATTATGCCTTGGGAATAAAGGTGGAGCCCTAAATACAAAGCATAGTGCTTCAACATCAAAGTTTTCCACACCTAACAATAGAGGACTTAGAACTAGTGTTGAGAAGCCAAAAAAAATAAGAATTGCAATTACGAAAGCAGTTTTTAAGGTTCATTAATCATGAATGTAAAAATTCAAAACAACTAATTCTAATTTATAATAATGGTTCTCACACAAATTGAAAAATAATAATAAGTATATGCCTTCATAACCACTTGTTTTTACTGACGTATTTCCATGGTATGGTGTAGACAAAAAAATGTCACAATTTTACATTTTCCACTACTTTCAAAATTTGAAGTGGGCTATGGTGAAAATTTAGTGATGAATATGTGCAATTAATGATGTTCCACATTTTAATTTATCAAATTGTTGTGAAATTGATGTATTTGAAGACAATTCAATTGTCCTTTGGAGTACATTTGTAATGTGTAATAATTGATGACAAAACACAAATCAACATGAAAAGGACTAAAAAGTACATTTTCCACTATATGTACTTTTCAATGAAATTTTGCACACATATTTATGAAAACATAAAGAACAATCTTCTTCAATTATTCACATAATTTGTTGATCTATTTGGAAATAAATTGACATTGAAGCCTATAATATTTGGTAGTACATTTGAAGGCTATAGTGATCCATTTTTTTCAGATTTTTTTGTCAGGGGTCGTCTTTATGGGTGATCTAAACTTGGGTTAGGTGGTATTTTGAATAATGTTTTTGGATAAATTAAGTTTCGAAAACCTAAAACCAGGAGTTGTTTTGTTGTATTTTGTAGTACTATGCTACATTTACCATATTCCATGTACTCAGGTATACTGACACAAGAAAACCTAATCTTGGAATTTCATTAAGGAATTGATGAGATTGATGCTTAAAATATGTCCTAAGTATTGATAAGCTAGATGAAGGTGTTTGATCTATAGGAGTGGGACCAACTTTGGGAACAAAAACAATGTAAAGTAATGTAGGTGAAACAATTTAGTTCAATTGAAACACAAGCTCAACTCCGAGTAAGACGGGTGATGGCTAGAAAGATAGCGTGTGCACAAATGGTTCATTTGTATTCTAAATAACAATTTCAAACTTTGCAACAAGACACATTACAATTTTGAAGGTATGTTATTTTGGAAAGGAATTCTAGTTTTTTTTTTTCGTGGTTTTTGCATCAAATGAAAATTGTGAGTGGTTTCAAGATCATTGCATTCGGAGCTTGTAGGTTTGTTTATGTGCTATCAACCTCATTATGGGGAATTTTAGGAACTAGTAAAGAAAGGTTGGGATAGTTTGCCTAGGTCCACAAAATAGAATGATAGAACTTGAAGCTACTATAGATGAGGTTGCTTTGAAGAGAAGTAGAGAAGACCAAAGGGAAAGGCAGAAAAGATGTAAAAATAGGTTTAGGGCTTTGGTTAAAAAGCCTCTAAACTTAGCATCCTTTGTCCATGTAACATCAATAGAAGAAGATAAGGTTCATGTGATGAAGGTCTACGTTTCTATGAATTGAATTGCCCTTTTCATCAATTTTGAGCTTCTTCTTTTGGTAATTATGTTTTGAATAGAAAGGTAGCAATGGAAAAATTGATGGCCAATTGCATTATTAAACCTCATATCCCACCTTATTACCTACCTCTCAATGAAGCAAAGGCTCAACACGCCCTTGTCCAGGGATTGAAAATTGAGTTTTAAAAGGTGAATGAAGTGTAATTAAAACAGAAACTGGCATATAAAGGTATTTTGTTGAACGTGTAGTTAGCAAAGAGGTGGTTGGAGTTAAAGCATTACCTAAAGTCCTTAACACAAACCTTTCCAATATTAATTATCTTGTGCAAAGGCAACATGATGTAAAATTTTCGAGGTTCACAATGGGCACTATTAACTTGAAGGCAACAATCATATATATTTGATGAGATAATTATGTCTTCATGTTCTAAAGTGGTGGAACAATGAAATGAGGGTGAGTCTAAACAAGTCGAATGTAAAAAGGAAGCATATTGCCCCAAAAGTTTATGAAGAGCATGTTGCAGATTTGCTATTCAAAACCCAAGTGAAAACATGATTCCTTCCAATTAATTATTCATTAGATGTTTCCTTCAACATTTTCAAATTGTGTGTTGAATTACTAGAACTTACGCAAGACATATGTACTTGTGATTATCACTTCTATAGGCTTCATTTGTTGTCCATGAATGTAAACCTAGTCACATGATATTTAAGTTGAATTATAATCATTAGAATGATTGACAATTGAGATTCTAGTGTGAATGTGAATCAGTTTCTATTCTTTGTGAATTTTCCAACAATGGTTACTTGTTGTAGTCCAAGATGTTAACTTCTATTTAACATGTCTACAACATCTATCCACACATGGAGTTTAATGACTAGTAGAAACTTGTTAGACAAATTATGGGGTTAAGTTCAAACTAGTGAACATTTGAAATATATGAAATTTGCATCCCTAAAATGAGTTAAAAAAATGTACGTGTCTAGGGTTTTCAGGAAAAAAATTGTGCATTCATTTGCTTATGTTTATAGTTGATGTTGAAGTTTTTTACTAAGGACTTATTTTTGAGGCTCTATTGAAGGATTAATGTATGGTTTGTATGTAGTAGTCTTATATTGGTCGTAGTTGCACCATGATAAGAAAACCCTAATTGTAAGAAGCAAAATTCCACATTAGTTTTGTAACTTTTAATGCCCTTCAACTTATCTTATTTCTTTATTGTTGTGCTTATAGAATTTGTGATTTTATGTGGATTCATGACCTTAATCCACAAATTGTTGATTGTTTTTATAGTATTAGCAAATGGATGACATGGGTGTGTAACATGCATGTTGTCCTAAGATCTTATGTTCAATTTTGTAAGTATTTTTATTTAAGGTCACATTACATGCGGAAGATAGATTTTCAATTACACAGGTTTGGTGTACAAGTGATGCTCCATTTTGAAATGTATTTGGATATGTAGAATGATTACATATCACTATTGAATGTGAAATCTTTTTGTTTTGGTTATTCTTGTACTTTTTCAATTCCTCTTGCTTCCTAGTGTCCTTGCTTAACTTTTTCTATTTTAATGTTTATTCAGCTTGTTGGTGTCACTTTCTTTGACCAGGATTTATGTATGTTGTAGGTCAATGAACTCAATTCACATGTTTGTTAATATATATTGATCTGTCCATCTAATGTTTATCTCTATTATAAGTGTAATACATGATGTTTTGGTAGCGAACTATGTAGTTTTTGGCATTATTTGTTGTTCTTAGGGTATTGATACTTTGATATCCTTTGTATGTGTAGATTTAAGATGTGTCTATATATTAGAATGATATTAAGGTATATTTTGTATTATGCTAGGTTTATTATTTTGTTGTTACATAATTAAAGTAAACTATGCACTTCAATGACAATAATTCACATATTTGTGAGTGTCATAGAAATTTAGGTGTACAATATGTAATGCTTGTACATGTATACATACTTATGTTACAATTAGACATATAATATGTATTGTTTGTACACATGTACATAGTTATGTACATAATATCTATTATCTTAATATATTATCTATTCTATTTGTACACATGTATAGACCTATGTCCGTATTCTATATTATCTATTTTATTTATACACATGTACATATTTGTTATTACAATGTGAGTGTGTAACTTGAACTTTTCTTCTCCTACATACATTTTGATTACATTTTGTACTTTTTACATAGTGCATACTTATATGGTTTGTACTTTTTGTACCAGATGAATACTTTGTTGTAGGCTTGTGTAGTTTTGGACTTGCATGTGGACTTACAACTTATTTTGCGTAATTGGTAGCATTGACAATGTGTATTAACTATGCATTGTCCATGTAGACTACCTTTTATTTATGATTTCAAATAGTTCATCCTAAATGCAACGTCAAGCACTTAACATTCCTAAAAATCAACCTTATTTTATGAAGGTTTTAAAAGACAAAAACACATATTGTTGTAAATACCATGTAAAGTTAAACATGTTAAAGGTTGGTTTAAATTACATGAAGGATGGAAAGAAAGGGTCGTATGCCTAGTTTGGGTGTCAATGCCATTGTAATGTTTGTTCTTTGAGTGGTCAGTCTATTAATGACATCTATTTACCTCAAGATATGGTTTATAAGTGCATCACAGATTTATGGCAAGAGTGTGTTCGTAATAAATCATAGTTTGAATAATGGCATAAGAAATAATGCCTCATGGATGAATGTTAGAATTGTGGGGTCAACAAATTGCCAGTTTGTTTTAGTGAATTAATTAACAATGTTGATTACAAAGTGTTGTGGAAATGTTTTGAGATTGGAATTGTTGGACAAGTAGAGGACGGGTAATTACTAAGGTAATAGATAAAGGAAGTTTTCAAAGAGACCTCCAATATAGACTTTTTGACCTACATGAACCTAATCTGTAAAAGTCCATAAAACATAACTTTGTGGCCCATTGGCAAGATGCCAAATGTAGGCTAGCCACGGGTGACTTATTGGAAGATGTGATTTTTTTTCACATTGATTTTGTAGATAATTGCACATTTCAAATAGAGAATGAGATTTAGTCAATGCATTGGCACTTTTTTCAAGTTACAATCCTAGTCCATATTACATACAAGCTCAATCCCACTTATATTGGGGAGAGTGGTTAGAGCAAGGTGATAAAAGAATCACTCTTTTACATTAACAATGACAAAGAATATGACATTTTGTTTCATTGGCAACGATTGTGTGATTAAGAGGTGTAACCTCGTGAACATTGGGTGTTTTCAAATGGTTGTGTAGGCCAATTTAAAGGTGCATGATCAATGTTATTTCTTGTTAGGTATCCAACACTCACAAATGGCTACAAGATGAAGTGGCAATTTTTGGGGATAGGCCATGAGAAAGGTATGTACATCTATTTCCTTGTATCAATGCCATAATTAATTTTTAATTTTCATAATTAAAAGTTGCATTGTTCATTTTTAGTTGCTAATTAGTTTTATTCACCTATATTTATTAAGGATTAGACATTTGAGTTCAAGTTCACATTTAGTGTCAAATTGCTAAAAAGCCAAATGAAGTTGGAATGATTATGCAAAAACCTAATGGTAAGACACATTTGTTCAAATTTGCTTACCTAGTTGGAATTTATGTTTTCAAATTCTAATAGGTGAGTGGGATGAGGTAGGGGTTATTTTGAAAAAAAGGTTAAAGGTGGAACAGTTGCAAAATTTAAAAAGGAGATTACAATGTGTTAAGGAAATGGTGGTTTTCTTGGAGGAAATTCTCTTTACACGGGTTTCTATTTCTTCTACCCAAAGTAAACAAGACATTTTGAAGAACATTTGGCACATTGAAATTGATGCCATTGATAGGGAGGATGGCTTGTGCATGAGCGACAAGTCTAAGATTGGAACTTTGAACTTGTAGTTTGAAGCTTAATGTGATTTTAATCCACCTACATGGATGAATGATGTCATATGGATAAATGTCATTTTTGCATTGATGAATTTCATTTAAGAATTGGATTAAATATATTAATTAAAAGCTATTTATATCCATCTTCATTTGTTGTCCAAGTATTAATATTTCAAATTTGAATGTCATTTAATAATGATGGATAATGTGACTAAAGGGGAAAATATGATGAAGGGACCAAAATCATTTTTGGAATTTTGTTCAAAAAATCATTATCATTAATAATGTTAAGCAATTAAAAAATGTTTTCATAGGATGAGTGTTACCCCCCTCCTATTGTTGTCAACAACATTATATATGTATTTTGTGAAAAATTAAGGTACCTTGAAAATAAATAATTATTAAAAACAACCTCATTGTCATCTATGATAGTAGGTTGTTTAAAAAAACCTAATTAAGGTGCTTGAAACTAAATTTTAGTTTATTTCAAAAACTCATTGTCATCAATGACATTAGGTAGTTTCAAGAAAGCTTAAATTTTCAAAACCCATTATTGTTAACAACACTAATTAAATTTGACAAAAGTTCTAACACCTTTAAAGAAAAATGAAAACAAGTCTGACCCCATTGTTGTTCACAACCATTATAAATAGGTTTGGTGGTAGTTGTGGCTCCTTTGAAAAGGAAAAAAAACCAATTGTCATCAACAACATTGGATCGATTTGCCCAAAAAAAAAATTGAAAAAAAAAAAAAAAAAAAAAAATAACCATGGGGAGGTAATAAAAATAAAAAAAAAAAAGTAATAAAAAAAAATTAAAAAAAATATATTTTTTAATAAAGTTAAAAAAAATAATTTATAATAT